>Ga0209417_1000274_pt1 | contig 134562 bp, 94 predicted proteins | sample RifGroF2_FD_184002 | JGI IMG/M metagenome (GOLD analysis project Ga0209417, IMG submission 184002) | Groundwater microbial communities from Rifle, Colorado, USA - Groundwater F2 (SPAdes) (version 2) | ecosystem: Environmental > Aquatic > Deep subsurface > Groundwater | place: Rifle, Colorado... | reverse complement strand
ATGATTTATTTGGCAAACCCGAAGTATCAACCGGTCAGGTAATCCGGTGGATTGCAGATTGGGTCGGGCACGGGAACAGGTTACTGAACAAACAAACCCATTACGAAGTCAGGGACGGAAAATATTAAAAATCAGGAATTACGATGAAATCAGGAAAATTGACAAAAGAAAAAACAGACTTGCTGCATGCCGGCATGGTCATTCCGGCGCTCCCGCTGGCATTAAATAAAGAAAGGAAGCTGGACGAACGCCGTCAGCGCGCATTGCTGCGTTATTACCTTGATGCAGGTGCAGGCGGACTGGCCGTAGCTGTGCATACCACCCAGTTTGAAATCCGCTTGCCGCAGTTCGGGCTGTTCAGGCCGGTTCTGGAACTTGCAAAAGAAGAACACGACCGGCTTGCTGCAAAAAGTGAGAAACCTGTTCTGATGATCTGCGGAGTAGTAGGGCAGACGGCCCAGGCCGTTCAGGAAGCCCGTCTGGCCGCTGATCTTGGCTACAATGCGGTGTTGCTCAGCTTGGCCGCAATGAAGGAAGCATCGAATAAAATATTGCTCGAACACTGCAAAGCGGTAGCTGAAATCATCCCGGTAATCGGCTTTTATCTTCAGCCTGCCGTTGGAGGCCGCAAACTGGATGTGGATTTCTGGCGCGAATTTGCCCGGATCGAAAACGTGGTGGCTGTGAAAATGGCCCCTTTTAACCGGTACCAGACGCTGGATGTTGTCCGTGGGGTCGCTGAATCGGGAAGAGCCGGAGAAATTGCATTATACACTGGTAATGACGATAACATTTTGGTTGACCTGTTGTCGGAATATGCGGTTCAGGTTGGCGATACAATAGTCAAAAAACGGATTGTTGGCGGATTGCTGGGGCACTGGGCTGTGTGGACCCGGAAAGCCGTTGAACTGCTGGAAAATGTCCACTGCGGAAAATTCGATGCTGATACCCGCACAACACTGACCCTGGCACACCAGATTACCGACAGCAACGCAGCCTTTTTTGATGCAGCAAACAATTTTGCAGGCTGTATCACCGGGCTGCATGAAGTATTGCGCCGCCAGGGATTACTGGAAGGAATATGGACGTTAAATCCCGACGAAGTTTTGTCGCCCGGGCAGAAGGAAGAAATAGACCGCATTTACCGTGCCTACCCGCATCTGAACGACGATGCATTTGTTGCTGAAAATCTCGACAAGTGGTTGAAATAGACTTAACAAACACAAATAACAGAACATGAGACTATCATTAAAGTTTCTTTTGCTTTTTGCTTTCGTTTTTACAACAAACTTCTTTTCTGTCAAACTAAGTGCGCAGGATAAAGATGGAATTGTGATTGAAAATACAACCATGCGGCTTCTTATCGGCAGCAACGGACAAGCGTTGAGCCTTGTTCACAAAGCAAGTGGTCAGGAATGTCTTCAGCAAGGAACAAATGCAACCGCTTTTTCCATCACCCAGTACAGGCCTTATGACAATGAACTGCAACTAAAATATCCGGCCAACCCAAAAACATTTTCTGCCGATTCGGTTTACAGGGATGGGGACCATCTGGTGGTTGGTTTCGAGCTGATCAATATTGTGGCAACAATCGGGCTGAAAATCACAGATCATTACATTGGCTTCACTCTCGAAAAGCTGGATTACCGCATCCCCGGGTTTGGCGACAAGCTAAAAACTTCGGTCGATGAACTGGTGCTTTTACAACTTCCGGTAAAAAACAGGCAAAATTTTGGCGAATGGCTGAATGTTGTCTGGGATGATGAAGTAGCTGTCAACCTTCTCGCTGCAGATCCGTTTACCAAGATTGATGCAGTAAAAGATGAAGGCTATCATCTGTTGCGCAGTTGCGCCGTTTCGGAAGTAAAAAGTTTGGGGACCGGTGCCGCCCTGATCGTCACGGACAAAAACAATCTGCTGAATTGCATCGACCGGGTTGAACAGGATTATAACCTTCCGCGTGGTGTTGAAAGCCGCCGGAAAAAAGAATACAACTATTCGTATTACGAAACCTGGGACATCAATCCGCAGAATGTCGATGAGCATATTGCTTTTGCTAAACAAGGCGGTTTTCGTTCCATTCAGATCGTCTGGACTGCTTTTGCATCAAGCATTGGCCATTTTCCCTGGAGACCTGAATATCCGAACGGGAAGAAAGACCTTCAAATGATTGTCCGCAAAATTAACGATGCGGGAATGATCGCCGGCGCCCATTTCTGGTACAACAAAGCCATGAAAAAAGACCTTTACGTGAGCCCTGTTCCGGATTACCGGCTGAACCTGAGCCGGGCATTTACCCTGGCTTCGCCGCTGGATAAAGAATCTACAACCGTGTTTGTTGAAGAAAATCCCACCGGGTGCACACTGGATAATGAACGTAGAATATTGAAGATCGGCACTGAACTGATCGAATACACCGGCTACACCAATGAACGTCCGTATCAGTTTACCGGGTGCACACGCGGGGTACTCAATACCGTCTCTTCGGAATACGGGCAAGGTTTTCGGTTCGGGTTACTTGATGTGGATACCTGGCCAATCTGGGTGCGTTTTGACCAGCGCACAAGCATTCAGGATGAAGTTGCCGAACGGATTGGGAAAATATACAATGAAGCCGGATTCCAGTATGTGTATTTCGACGGTGCAGAGGATATTCCTCAGCCATACTGGTACAATACTTCGATAGCGCAACTGAAAGTTTACAATAGCATGAAGCCTGCACCTGCTTTTTCCGAAGGAGCGCTCAAATCGCATTTTAGCTGGCATATTCTGAGCCGGGGAAACGCCTTTGATGTTTTTGCCCCTGAAGTAATAAAAAAAGCTACCCGCGAACACCCGCTTGATGAAATAAAATTTGTTGCCGGCGACTTTACTTCAATCAATTTCGGGTGGATCAATTATACCATACCCGGAGAAAAAACCATCGGCATGCAGCCGGATATGTTTGAATATGTATGCAGCCGGGCCACTGCATGGGATTGCCCGGTTTCGCTGGAGGGAAAACCGGATATGTTTAAAGCCCATCCCCGGACTGTAGACAATCTGGAAGTTTTCAGGCGCTGGGAAGATGCCCGTTTAAGCAATTTTTTCAGTGAAAAACAGAAAGAGGAAATGAAGAATGGTGAACCGGAACACATTCTGCTGATCGATGAAAACGGAAAATTTGAGTTGCAACCTTATCAGCAAATAACCGATGCAGCAAAGTCAAATCCTGTCCTCCGCGCCTTTGTATTCAGTCGTTTGGGCAAAATATATGTTGTTTACTGGCACATTTCGGGCGAAGGAAAACTGAAACTGAACCTGGATGCGTCCAAAGTTTGTCTTTACAAACAGTTGGGAAAGAAAATCTCGGTGTCCCGGGCCAACAATGGGGTAGTTGTTCCTTTGGGAGACCGCCATTATCTGGAAATTGATCTTGACCGGGAAACGGTGATCTCGGCATTCAGAAATGCTGAAATATTATAAATCTGTTCTTTATTTAAAAACTAATAATCTGTAAAATGGAAAATAAAATCAATCGAAGCAAATGTTTGTTGCTTGCAGTTGCCATCTTTACAATTTTTCTCCGGGCAGGCACTTCGGCAAACGCTGCCCGGTATATTACAGTAGCCACCATTGGTAATCAGGTATCTGCACCGGATAAAACGCAGGACATGCAAAAGGTTGTGGATCATGTGAAAGAATACTGGCATAAAAGGATGAGTCAGGTGTTGCCTGACAAGCCGGATCTGATCGTATTGACTGAATATTGCGATTTTCCGAAAGGTTTACCAAGGGAACAACGGCAGGACTATCTTAATGTGCGGAAGAACCAGATAGTTGATTTTTTTGCCTCTGAAGCCAAAGCGAATCGTTGCTACATTGCATTTGGTATGCGCCGTCAACAGGAAGACGGCACCTGGCGCAACTCGTGCATCGTTGTCGACCGCGAAGGGAATGTGGCAGGTATTTACGACAAAAATTTTCCCACCATCGGCGACATGAAAGGCGGGGTGAAAGCAAGTGCCAAAACTCCGCTGATTCAATGCGATTTCGGAACGATCGGTTGCGCCATCTGCTTTGACTTGAATTTTGATGAGTTACGTCGTGCCTATGCAGAGTTGAAGCCTGATATCATTGTATTTCCGTCCATGTATCATGGCGGGTTGGTGCAGGAATACTGGGCATATACCTGCCGGTCGTTTTTTGTCGGCTCCATGGCTTTCAGGGAAACTCCTTCAGAAATAAGAAATCCGCTAGGTGAAGTGATTGCCAGCAGTACCAATTATTTTGATTTTGCTGTTGCAAAAATAAACCTTGACAGGCGCCTAGTCCACCTTGACGGTAACTGGGGAAAATTGGCCAAACTGAAAGAAAAATACGGTGATGGTGTGGCAATTAAAGACCCCGGAAGGCTGGGTTCTGTTTTGGTAACCAGCGAAAATGAAAAGGTAACTGTTGACCAGATGATAAAAGAGTTTGAAATCGAATTGCTTGATGATTATTTCAACCGGTCGCGCGAGTTTCGTATCAAACCGGAAAACATGGAATAACCAGCAAACCTTAAATATATCAACCAGTAAATCAAAATTTAAACCATAATCTAATGAAATTAATCCTTTCTGTATTGATCTTTTCGGGGTTTGTCCTGATGACAGTGTCCTGCAAAAAAGTAGTGAATTCTCCCGCCCCTGTCTATCCGGTTCCCACCGAACGTCAGTTGGCATGGCACGACCTGGAACAGTATGCCTTTGTCCATTTCACCACCAACACATTTACTGGGAAAGAATGGGGGTATGGCGATGAAAAGCCCGATATATTTAATCCAACAGAACTCAATACCGATCAGTGGGCACAAACGATTAAAGATGCAGGACTCAAAGGAATCGTGCTGACGTGCAAGCACCACGATGGTTTTTGCCTTTGGCCAAGTGAATATACCGACCATTCGGTAAAAAGCAGCGCTTGGAAAGACGGGAAAGGCGATGTGGTAAAAGATGTCCGGGAATCCTGTACAAAATATGATCTCAAATTTGGTGTTTACCTTTCTCCCTGGGACCGCAACCGTGCCGATTACGCAACACCGTCGTATGTTGAGTATTACAGGAACCAGTTACGCGAATTATTTACCGCTTACGGGCCTGTTTTCGAAATGTGGTTCGATGGTGCTAACGGTGGCGACGGCTATTACGGTGGTACCCGCGAAAAACGGAAGATTGATGGCAAAACGTATTACGACTGGCCAAATACAATAAAGCTGGTTCAGGAAATGGAGCCAAACATTGTGTTCTTTAGTGATGCAGGCCCTGATATCAGGTGGTGCGGAAACGAGAAAGGATATGTGGGAGAAACCAACTGGTGCATGATTTCAACCGATACTATCTATGCCGGGAAACCCCGCATCAACGCGTTGCTGAATCAAGGGAGTGAAGACGGAAAACAATGGCTTCCGGCCGAAGTGGATGTTTCTATCCGTCCGGGATGGTTTTACCATGCCAAAGAAGATTCGCTGGTAAAAACACCGGAACAACTTTTTGATATTTATCTTAGTTCAGTGGGCAGAGGTGCCAACCTGATTCTCAATATTCCGCCTGACCAGCGCGGTCTTTTGCACGAAAACGATGTGAAATCGCTTCAGGGATGGAAAAAACTGATTGATGAGGCTTTTGCCACCAATCTGGCATTGGCAAGCAAGATAAAGGCCGACACATACCGGGGGAAATCAGATCAGTTTGCTGCAACCAACCTGGTTGACGGCAACAAAGAAACCTACTGGGCAACCGATGATGAAGTATTGAAGGGAAGTATTGAACTTGATTTTGGTAAATCCCAGCTTGTGAAATATGTTCTTTTACAGGAATACATCCGATTAGGACAACGGGTGCGCACATTCAATATTGAAGCATGGAAAGACAACTCATGGCAGGAAGTTGCCAGTGCAACGACCATCGGCCACAAACGGATTATAAGGTTGGAAAACCCTGTTGAAACGCAGAAAATAAGGATTAATATTGAAGATTCGAGAACTTGCCCGGTGATTTCCAATGTGGAAATTTATTAATAACAATATACGATTGACATTAAATCTTTTCCTGAATGATAAACATATATCGCGTTTTATAATTCTCCTGTTCTTGAAATGAAAGTTTGTTTAATCGGATGATGGTTCTCAGTTGCACTTTTTGGCAATTGTACGTTTTATTTCTTCCAAGCCGAACTCTACATGGTTGCGTATAAGTGGTTTATTGTGAAATGATTGAGCATGTGACCAATAATGCGTAACTATGCTTTTGCTTTTGCTCACCCTAAAATCGGAGTGAGAAACCAAGAGTGACTAATTTTATAAAAAACTTTATATCAATAACCATGTTCTGTAGTCTCCCATGTAGAGATTTATTGATAACAACATACAATTGATTTTAAATCTTTTTCTGAATGATAAACATACCGCGTTTTATAATCCTCCTGCTCATTGTTTTTTTGACAGCTTGCAAAACCCCGATAACTCAACCGGCTCTGCCAGCAGTGTCAAATAATATCAACAACTACCTGTCGGATATAGCGGCAAAAATTACCGACAATTCGATTTCAGGCATAACGACTTTTCATGACTGGCAAAATGCCAGAACTCTGCGCCACAAAGAGTTCCTTGAAATGATGGGCATTGAGGATTATATTTCTGATGAACGTACTCCTCTGAACGTGAAAATTACAGGGATCATTCAGCAGAAGGGATACCGGATCGAAAAGCTTTATTATGAGTCGCTACCGGGTTTATATGTCCCGGCCAACCTTTATATTCCCGATAATATTAAAAAGCCAACGGCTGCCATATTGTATGTGTGCGGGCATTCCGCGACCCAAAAAGTACATTACCAGCTTTATCCCCGGAAATTTGCAGAACTGGGGTTCGTGTGCCTGGTTATCGAAACGATCCAGTTTGGAGAAGTTATGGGCGAGCATCACGGCTGTTATGCCAATGGTTGGTTCCACTGGTATAGCAAAGGTTATACACCGGGCGGAGTGGAACTATGGAATGGCATCCGGGCATTGGACCTGTTGGCTGCCAGGCCCGAAGTCGATCCGGGAAATCTCGGAGTGACGGGAATTTCAGGCGGTGGTTCACAAAGCTGGTACATTGCTGCGGCTGATCCCCGTGTTAAGGCAGCCGCACCGGTTTGCGGTGCCAGTACACTAAAAGCGCACATTGGCCAACGTACCATCGACGGACATTGCGACTGCATGATGCCTACCAATACCCTCCGGATCGATTATCAGGACATCGGTGCACTGATCGCGCCAAGAGCTTTGCTGATCGCGCAGTCGGATCACGATCGTTTGAATACGATTGAATCGGTAGAGGAATTGCATACCGATATTAAAAAGATATACGACCTATATGCTGCTTCCGATAAAATTAGCTTGGTTGTAACACCCGGACCTCATTCCTATCACCAGATTTCAAGGCAACAAATCCATTCGTTTTTTCTGCAACACCTGATGGGTAAAAAAGTCGAGCCGGAAGAAACGGGCGACATCGAACTGTTGGAGGAAAATATGCTTTCAGCCGATGAACTTAGGGTGTACGTTGATGGTATACCGGAAAACGACCGGACCACCAAAATTCAGGATTCATTTATTAAATTACCTATCCCTCCTCAAATATCAACAGAGCAGGAATTGTACACTTTCCGTGATTCAGTGAAGAACTTCCTTTCTGTCAAAACATTTGGGGCTTTTCCTGAAGAAAAAATTCCGCTCAGTTCAAAAATGGAATTTCGCAGCCTTGACAAGGCTGATACCAGATGGGACACATACAGTTTCAATTCGGAAGAAGGATGGCGTTTGAAGGTAGATTTCCGGTTAAAAGGCAAATCCAGAGAAAAAAAGCCGTTGATGATTATTCTGTGCAGTTACGATGAAGCTCGCTGGCGTTCCCGTTGGGCATCCTCCGGTTTGGTTTCAGAACTTGATACCAGTTGGAACATCGCTTGGTTTGAAACCAGGGGAATAGGCGAATTCGGCTGGCCTGCCAACATGAACTGGCATGTGCGCCGTTCGGCGGCATGGACCGGAAGAACAGTAGCATCAATGCAGGTTTATGACGTACTTCGTTGTATCGAATTCTGCAGAACGCTTGAATTTGTCGATTCTGAAAAAATCGGGATTGCTACCCGGAACGGTATGTCAGCAGTTGCCATGTATGCCGCATTAATGGACGGAAAATGCAAAAAACTCATTCTGAATACCCCCCCGGCAACACAGGATGCACCAAGTCAGCCAAATGGAGAAGGAGAAACTATTGAAATGTTGAACTGCCTCAGGATTACCGATGTATACCAAATGCCGGCCTTGTTGTATCCGGCAGAAATCACCATTACCGGTGAAGTTCCTGAAACCTATAAATGGTCGGAAAACATTCTTGCAAAATTGGGAAGGAAAGGCTTCAGTCAGATGTAATTTCTGAAAATACGAAGTAAACGACGAACGATTTTAACAATTCAAATAAGACAAACTAACACGTACCCGATATGACTACAATCTTTCGATCAAACCCTTTCCGACTTTCTACAATGATGTTTTTCCAGTACATGATGTTTGCTGTATGGTGGGTACCTTTGGCAGCCTACCTTACAAATATGGGAGTAGAAGGGGTTTTGAAATCATTGGTGCTCAGTTCTATGGCAATAGGCTGTATGGCTTCACCTATGATCGGTACAATTGCCGACCGGTATTTCGACGGCCGCAAACTGCTGGCAACGCTGAACCTGATTAACTCGGTTTTGTTGCTGCTGGCCGGACTGACAAACAGCCCCGCGTTGCTGTTTGTGTTCCTGCTGCTGGCCATGTTGTGCTACATGCCCACCTGGGGATTGACCAGTACGATCGCCATGAAGCATTCCGCGCCGGAACAATTCTCCCGGATACGCGTATTTGGTTCGGTAGGCTGGGTAGTTTCAGGCGCCTTCAGCCTGATCGTGGTCAAATTATTTAACCTGAATTTCGACGGAACCAACCTTCCCTTCTTTTTTGCTTCTGCAACCGGCTTGGTGGCTGCTGTCTCCAACCTGTCGCTCCCGGCCACTCCGCCTTCAGGGAATGGTAAAAAGATTTCAGTAACGGATGCTTTGGGGTTGCGTACAATCGGGTTGATGAAGGACCGTAACTTTGCTGTATTTATCATCCTTTCGTTCTTGTCTATGATCCCGTTTTCAATGTACTGGTCGTACTGTTCTGAATTTTTGCTCGACCGCGATTTTAAATACATCAGCATTACCATGAACATCGGTCAACTGGCCGAAATGCTTTTTTTGCTCACTGTGCCTTTTTCAATCCGCAAGGGCGGGTTGCGCATTACCATGATTCTTGGACTTGTGGCCCTGCTGATCCGTTATGTCGCTTTTTATACCGGTTCGGCCACAGGTACACCGGCTTTATATTTTGTCGGAATACTGGTGCACGGCCTCATCTTCGGATATTTTTACCTGGGAGGGCAAATCTACATCGACCAAAAAGCGCCTGCCGAACTGAAAGCACAGGCACAGGGATTTATCTTTTTTGTGACATTCGGACTGGGACTGTTGATTGGTAATTTCATCAGCGGTCAATTAATCGGGCAGTATTCCGAAACAGTAAGCGGTGTTCATACCTATAATTGGAACAGCATCTGGTCAATTACTTCAGTTATGTCATTTGCTCTTTTGCTGGCATTCATAATGCTTTTCAGAAACGACAAAAAAGTTACTTCCTGATTTTTTCAAAACAAATTTCAATATATAAACATCCAAAAAGAGAGAAAAAGATAATGCAGAAGATAGCAAGGACAAACTATTTGCCGGCTGTTTCATTGCTTTTAATGATATTGTTTTTTACCGGCTGCGGACCAAGGAAAACAGGCCAATCTGCCGGGGCAGGCGAAGACTGGCCGGTTTATTTTGGAGATAATTCCGGTAGCCAGTATTCAATGCTTACTGAAATTAACAAGGAAAATATAGCACAACTGCAAGTTGCCTGGGAATATCACACAGGCGACGATGTGTCGGAAAACCGCAGCCAGATTCAGTGCAACCCGATTATCATCGGCGGCATTCTGTATGCAACATCGCCCAAACTGAAAGTTTTTGCTCTTAATGCAGCCACCGGTCAGCGGATATGGGAGTTTGACCCGGCTCCGGAAAGCAATTATGCAAAGAATGTTAACCGGGGTGTCAGTTTCTGGCAGGACGGCGACGATAAACGGATTTTATTTACCTCCGGACCGGATTTGTTTGCTCTGGATGCCGAAACGGGAAAACCGGTTGAAACATTTGGCGATTCAGGTAAAGTATCGCTGAAGGAAGGACTTGGCGAAAAGTCCAAAAACTTGTATGTGGTGGCCACTTCTCCCGGTGTCGTTTACCGTGATTTGCTGATCATCGGTACCCGTGTATCCGAGAATGCAGGTGCTGCGCCGGGATTTATCAGGGCTTTTAATATCCGTACCGGAAAGCTGGAATGGGTTTTCCATACCATCCCCCAACCCGGGGAATATGGTTACGATACCTGGCCGGAAGAAGCATATCTGACAACAGGGGGTGTTAATTCGTGGGCCGGAATGAGCTTGGACGAAAAAAGGGGAGTTGTTTACGTCCCGACGGGTTCGGCTGCTTTCGATTTTTGGGGAGGAAACAGGAAAGGAGAAAACCTGTTTGCCAATTGTATTCTGGCTTTGGACGCCCAAACGGGGAACCGGATATGGCATTTTCAGACTGTGCACCACGATTTGTGGGACCGCGATTTGCCCGCCCCGCCCAATTTGTTAACGGTAACTCACGATGGGAAAAACATTGATGCGGTAGCACAAATCACCAAATCAGGCTTTGTATTCCTCCTGAACAGGGAAACCGGAGACCCGTTGTTTCCGGTAGAAGAACGGCCGGTTCCAGCCTCTGATTTAAAGGGAGAAGAAGCCTGGCCAACACAACCTTTCCCGTTGGCTCCGCCGCCTTTTGTTCCGCAGGTTTTTACTGAAAATGAGATCACCAATATCAGCCCCGAATCGCATGCCTTTGTTTCTGATATCCTGTCAAAAGTTCGTACAGGAAAATCATTTATCCCGCCCAGCACAAAGGGAACTGTTATTTTTCCGGGTTTCGACGGCGGTGCAGAATGGGGTGGTGCGGCAGTCGATCCAACCACTTCCGTTTTGTATGTGAACAGCAACATCATGCCCTGGATACTGTCTATGGTAGAAATCAATCAGGATAAAACCACTCGTACTGATAAGGGAGAACAGACCTATAAAGTGAGTTGCGCTGTTTGTCATGGTACAGAACTTCAGGGCGACCCGACCGGGACGTATCCGGCATTGAAATCGGTTTCAGGAAAATATTCCAAAGAAGAAATTCTGAAGTTGATAAACACCGGAAAAGGATTTATGCCTTCGTTCAAACATCTTCCGGCGCAGGAAAAAGAAGCGCTGATTGCATTCCTGACCGGGCAAAAAAGCAAACAGGATGCTCATTCTGAGGGAATAGAAAATAATCAGACATCGGTTCCATATACCCACACGGGATACAATCGCTTTCTGGATCAAAACGGCTATCCGGCAGTAAAACCTCCGTGGGGAACTCTTTCCGCAATCGATTTAAACAAAGGCATTATTTTGTGGCAGGTTCCGCTCGGAGAAATAGAAGAACTTATTCAGAGGGGAATCCCGCCAACCGGTACAGAAAATTATGGCGGACCAGTAGTTACAGCCGGAGGCATCCTCTTTATCGGCGCATCGAAGGATGGCTATTTCAGGGCTTTTGATAAAAATACAGGAGAAGAACTTTGGAAATACAAACTACCGGCTGGTGGGTATGCAACTCCTTCCGTTTATCAGGCCGACGGCAAACAATACGTGGTAATTGCCTGTGGGGGAGGGAAAATGAGTACTTCTTCGGGCGACAGTTATATGGCATTTGTGCTTGGAGAGAAAAAAGAATGATAGAGCCCGGAACTTCTTCTCTGGCTGTTAGTCAGGGAAGAAGTTCTACCCTTTTTGCTATTTATGGGCGATCGTTCCGGTAGACGTAAAATCGTTCCGGTAGAATACATTTTCCAATGAGTCTTTCAATTCAATATAGTCGATTTTCCCACTCCCGAAGAAATAATACCGGATGCCCAACAACGATCCCAACGGTTTTTGGTACTGTTCTGTAAATATTAATTTATCGCCAAGATAAACCTTGAAATTCCCTTCCTCTGTTTTCGTCCTGAGCTGTAACCAATCCGACATGTCAACAGTAAATGCGCTTAAATCGTCGTATTCTCCGTCCATTTGTTTTTCCGACAATTTTAGCATGGCATAACGGGAACACTTTGACTGAGTAAATGTGATGTCAATTGTACCGAAATCGCCCTGAAGGGCAATTCCAATATCGTAACAGGAGAAACTTCCGGTAGAAGCATTGTTGAGAACGCGCGTTTCGAGTGACAGGTGGTCCAAATCCTTGCCAAAAGGAGAAAAATAGCGGTAATCTGTCCATGAATGTTGAGATAAATCCACATGTTCTGCTTTTAATCCTTCGCTTGTAGCATAAAAACAATCGGGCTGGCGATAGAATGACTGATCCATAAAATGGGAAAACTTTTCGGGGGTCGAATTCGGGAAATAGCCAGCTTGCCAGTCGTGAGCCCAGGCAACCACACGTAAACTGTCCAATCGTTTTTTTCGGGTATAAACCTGTACGTTGTAAACCCCGGTATTTGAGTAGAAATAGTTGATCATGCTTTTTTCCGGAGGAAGAAAAGTCTCTCCATCCTTTCCAAAATCAATAAACACACTGTCGTCGATTTCTGAGACATCGTATTCAAACATTGCCGTAAAAGGATAGGTGTCGCGTGGATTTTTACAACTAAACCGGTATTTTTCAGGCTCGTTATCCGGCGTAGTAAAAAACAACACAGCGGCCAGAAAAATGCCGCAACCGAAGACCCACCAAATGGTTTTACGCACTTTAGCGGTTAAAAATGATTTTTCCGGGATAGTTCCGTTTGTTCGACTGTGACCGGCCTTTAAACCTTCCGCATATTTCATCAATACCATCTGGCTGAAAGCCTGAGGTTGATAGCTTTCTGTATTTACTTTTCGCTTTCCGAAAATGCGTTTTAAGGTTTCTTCGCTCAACCGGTCGCCTGTAGCTGCTTCAATGTCTTTGCTCAGTTCTTTGAAATGAAAGTTTGTCCAATCAGCCGATGGCCCCCAATCGTACTTTTTAGCAATTGTACGTTTTATTTCTTCCAGATCGAACTGCATGTGTTTATTTATAAATACCTTATTATAAACTGATTGAATTTTTGACCAACAATGCGTAATTATGCCTTGGCTTTTGCTCAACCATAAATGAAAAGGAAAAGCCGGGATTGACTAATTTTATAACAAACTTTATGTCAGGAACAAGGAACTAACACAAAAGTAGAAAAAAGAGCATAAAAGCAAAACTGAAATTGACGACAAGTTAATCAATCCTAAATCTTATAAAGAATGAAGAAGTATTCAACCTATTTACTGACCGGGCTACGAATTTTGGTGGGCTGGCATTTTTTGTACGAAGGAATATCGAAATTAGTAACTCCCGGATGGACTGCAAAAATGTATCTGATGGGTTCACAGTGGATATTTTCTGACCTTTTCCACTGGATGGCTGCTTCTCCCGGAACAATGAAAGTGGTTGATTTCCTCAATATTTGGGGGCTGATCCTGATCGGCCTCTCGCTGTTTGCCGGTTTGCTGGTACGCTGGTCGTCCATTGCCGGTGCATTGTTGCTACTCTTTTACTTCGTGGCGTATCCGCCCATTCCCGGACATACGTTAGGTGCAGTGACCGAAGGAAGCTACCTGTGGGTCAATAAAACACTGATTGAATTTTTCATTATGCTGGTCTTCACCGTACTTCCTGTCGAAATGTTCTACGGTGCCGATCGTTTGATCAAACGGTGGAAAGAAGAGAAAGTCCGAACACCTGTACCTTCCGTAAAAAAAGAAGAAAAGACGTCCCTTCAGCGGCGCGAACTGTTGCGCGATCTAATCAGCGTTCCTTTTCTAGGGGCTTTTGCTTATGCAGCGTATAAGAAACGGGAATGGGACAGCTTCGAGGAAAAGTTCCTGACAAAAAAACCGGATGCAACTTCCGGGGCAACTTTGAAAAGCTTCAATTTTGCTTCGCTACAGGATTTGAAAGGTCAGGTTCCAAAAGGAAAGATTGGCGACCTGGAACTGAGCCGTCTGATCATGGGTGGTAATCTGATCGGTGGATGGGCCCATTCGCGCGACCTGATCTATGTTTCAAAGCTGGTAAAGGCATATCATTCCGACGAACGGGTAATGATGACCCTTCAACTGGCTGAAAAATGCGGGATCAATACCATCCTGTGCAATCCGCAACTGACGCGTATCATCAATAAGTACAAACACGAAACCGGGGGAAAGATCAACTTCCTGTCCGACTGCGGACACCGGGATGGTTTTATCGAAGGAATCAAGCAATCGCAGGAAGGGGGAGCGGTGGCCATGTATTGTCAGGGTGAAATGTCAGACCGCCTGGCTCGCGACGGTAAACTGGATGAGATCGTGAAAGGTCTGGAGTTGATCCGTAGTTACGGGAAACCCGCAGGCATTGGTGCCCACCGTATTGAGACGGTCAAAGCATGTGTTGAAAACGGGATCAAACCCGATTTCTGGGTGAAGACACTTCATCACCACAATTACTGGTCGGCACAACCACAGGCCGAATGGCACGACAATATGTATTGCTACAAACCACAGGAAACGATTGATTTTATGAACAGTCTGGAAGAACCATGGATTGCCTTCAAAGTACTGGCTGCCGGGGCCATCCAACCAAAGGATGGATTTCAGTACGCGTTCGACAATGGCGCTGATTTTATCTGTGTGGGCATGTACGATTTTCAGGTTGTGGATGACACCAATATTGTGCTGAATACCTTGGAGAACCTTAACAGGGTAAGACCGTGGAGAGGATAAAAGGCCGGTTTTTAATACAATCTGATTTAAAATAATACATTTTCTGTGGTAACGGTTTTTTCCTAAATTTGATTGTTTTTAGAAAAGGACCGTTGAAAATACAAGAAAACACAGACGAGAAAAAGTTAATTCAAAAACTGGCAGCAGGTGACGAGATGGCTTTTGAAATACTATTTTACCGGTACAGGGGTAAAGTAGGTAATTTCATAAAACGATCAATTCCGCCGCAGTCAGATTTGGAAGAAACGGTTCATGAAGTTTTTCTTCGGATTTGGATCAACAGGGAAAATTTAGATGCTGATCGTCCATTTGCACCTTATCTTTTCCGGGTTGCCCACAATATTGTGATTGACGAACTACGAAAAAACATTGAGCATTCAGTTTATTTGCATGATGGGTCTTTCTATTCCGATTTTAGTACAAACAACGTTGAACATATTATCGAAGAAAAAGAATTACAAAGTTGGTTCAAATCCTTGCTTAATAAATTACCCCGGAAAAGAAGGGAAATATTCGAAATGAACCGCTTCGAAGACTTGTCATATCAGGAAATTGCCACAAAACTGAATATCTCGGAAAATACCGTGGACACACAAATCCGGCGGGCATTAAATTACTTCCGGGACGAAATCAAAAAACTGAGAATGTTTATGCTCTCTATCTTCTGATATTGAAGTTTAAAGTTGACGCAGTAAAATCACACAAAAGGCCATTCTATTCAATGCTTTCCAATGTGTAGTATTCGTTTCAAAACGGACCCGTATTGCCTTAAAAGCATTGAGCCGGGCGTTGGTGCGTTCTACAACAACCTGCATTTACACAGTAATTTCTTTTCAACAATCAACTTTTGGCAACTTCACTGGAAGAATGTTGCCGACAATGCCGGGATGAATAAACATTGTTCTATTTTTTTATCTTTGCCCGCGTTGGATGTATTTTAAAACAGGACGTTTATGAAAATCGGATTGATCGGCGCAATGGATCAGGAAATCTTGTTGCTGAAAAAAGAAATTGAAGGATTAAAAACAGAAAAAGTCGGGCCGCGGGAATTCCATTCAGGAAAGATAAACGGACAGGAAGTTGTAATCTGCGCTTCCGGTTGGGGAAAAGTTGCAGCCGCTTCAGCCGCTACGAGCCTGATCAATCTGTTCGGGATAGATCAGCTTCTGTTCATCGGGTTGGCCGGTTCACTGGACCCCCGCCTGGAAATCGGGGACATTGTGATTGCGGAATCGCTGGTGCAGTATGATGTCGATTTGTCGTCGCTCAAAGGGATTGGGAAAGTAGAAAGCCCACTCTGGATTAATTTCAGTTTTAAAGCGGACACTGAAATTCAAAAAAGGGCAACCGTTTCAGTAAACCGGTTTGTGGCAAACCTGCAGGCAAACAAATACCCGCATATTGAGGGAAAATATTTTCCTGAAGTTTATACAGGAGTTGTTGGTACAAGTGACCAGTTTGTTGCTTCGGAGGAAGGGAAAAAACGAATTCACGAAAAGTTTCCGGAAATGCTTTGCACTGAGATGGAAGGCGCTGCCATTGCCCAGGTGGCTGCCGATTACGGGCTGTCGTTCACGGCCATCCGCATCATCTCCGACAAGGCTGACGAGCAGGCCAACGAATTATTTGTGAAATCCCTGTTTAGTAATATTGGTCCTATTTCAGTTGAGATTGCCAAGTTGTTCCTTTCCTGCGTTTCGGATTAAATGCCTCCGGGAATTGTTGTTCCTGCATCGGCAATAATGCTGAAGATATAGTCTGTTTTTAAATGTTTTGTATCTTCATGCCCTTAATAAATTGAATATGAAGAATGCCATCACCCTTCTTGCAAAAGGGATTTCCATAATCTTTCATCCGTTACTGATTCCTTCCATCGGATTTCTGTTGTTGTTTTATTCCGGTTTTTATTTTTCGATGATGAATTGGGAGGTGAAAAGGTTCGTTCTTCTGATTGTATTTTTTACGACCTGTATTTTGCCTTTACTGACTATCGCGTTTTTATCGATGAACGAACGCTTTAGCTCGGAAATGGAAAAAAGTACCGACCGGGTTTTGCCGCTCATGTTCAGCGCAATCTATTATTATATTGGATATTATTTACTGGGGAGGCTACCGATTTTTCCTGTATACAAAGTATTCCTGATTTCAACCATCCTGGTAATTATTTTGCTGATGGTTGTTTCCCTGCGTTGGAAAATCAGCAACCACATGGCATCCATTGGCGGGCTGACCGGCGCTTTGATTGCCCTTTCGCTGCGCCTGCAAATCAATACTTCGTATATACTGGCATTGGTATTTCTTATTGCCGGACTGGTCGGAACGTCGCGGCTGATACTAAAAAAGCATAACCCATTGCAAATTTATGCGGGTTATGCTCTCGGCTTTTTAGTTATGTTTTTAATCCTGATGTTTATCTGAAAACACCGGATGGAACTTTTACAATGCTTTTAACGCAGCGTCGTAGTTGGGTTCGTTTACAATTTCGGAAACCTGTTCGGTATAAACCACTTTGCCATTTTCATCGGCTACAATCACTACCCGTGAATGCAAACCGGCCAGCGGGCCATCTGCAATTTCCAGTTGATAATCTTTTCCGAATTTCCCGGTTTTGAAATCGGAAAGGGTGATTGCGTTCTCAATGCCTTCGGTTCCGCAGAAGCGCGATTGTGCGAAAGGAAGATCGCGCGAGATGCAAAGTACTTTGGTGTTTTTAAGTCCGGCCGCCAGTTTGTTGAAGTTACGGACCGATGCAGCACAGGTACCTGTATCCAGACTGGGGAAAATATTCAAAACCAACCGCTTTCCGGCAAAATCTTTCAAGCTTGCTGATGAAAGATTATTTTGTACCAATTCGAAATCAAGCAGTTTGTCACCCGCCTTAGGAAGCTGACCTACTGTGTGAATCGTATTTCCTTTTAAAGTTATTGTTGCCATAAATTAAAGATTAAAAATGATTACAATGTTTTTTGTACTATTTTAAACAGGGGGAGCTGTACATTTGTTCGGGGTAATCGGAATATCTTAAATACTTTTTGTGAACCTTTGTGGATTAGTGTTTTTGTGGCTAATTAATTTCAGCCATAAAGTCAACCCCAGGTATTCACCAGGAAATCTTAACAAAACGACATTAATAACCCGACAACCATTCAGCTATTGAGCTTCTCATTGTTCCGGTGCCGGTCTTTGTCTCGCTGCGTTTTCTTTTCCATGTTTTTCAGGAAAGCCTCGTTCAGGTCGACCCCGGTTTGATTGGCAAGGCAGATCAATACCCAAAGTACATCGGCCATCTCGTCGGCCATGTTCCTGCCCTCGTCCGACTTCTTAAACGACTGGTCACCGTATGTTCGTGCCATGATGCGGGCCAGTTCGCCCACTTCTTCGGTTAAAATCGCCAGGTTGGTCAGCTCGCTGAAATAGCGCACGCCTACGGTTTTTATCCATTGGTCAACCATTTGCTGGGCTTCGGGGAGAGTAATATTCTTCATGGTGTACATTTTCAAAGATATAAAGCATAAATTTCAGGATTATATTCCCAATTTTTAATGAAATTTTGGGATTACGATCCTAATTTTTAAAAATCTTTCTGTTTGCTGTCTATTATAATGGTTACCGGGCCGTCATTGTTCAGCGAAACATCCATTATGGCGCCAAATTCACCGGTGCCAACCGGTTTGCCCAGTGCTTTGCTGATTTCGGCGACAAACTTTTCGTACATCGGAATGGCAAATTCGGGTTTTGAGGCACGAATATAGGAAGGCCGGTTCCCCTTTTTTGTTGAGGCATGCAAAGTAAACTGGCTCACCACCAGGATTTCACCGTCTATCTCCTGCACCGAGCGATTCATTACCCCGTTCTCGTCATCGAAAACACGCAACTGCACCACTTTTTTCACCAGCCAGTCGATATCTTCGCCGGTATCGGCATCTTCAATTCCCAAAAGGATCAGTAGTCCCACGCCGATTTCCGACTTTACTTTTCCGTCAATTGCAACTGAAGCTTTTGAAGTACGTTGAATTACAATTCTCATTTCAAAAAAAATTAAAACTAAATTTAGAACCAATTTGTCAAATTGCTGTTTGATTATCAGAGAAGAAAAAAACCAAATAGCATTTGTAAAAATAAATCAATTAGCCATTGAAATGAAATCATTAAAGATAGCATTATTAATTCTGCTGGCATCCTGTGCTACCACCGAAAAGCTTGGTGAAACTCCGCTTCAGCAGATTGTAAAAAATCAGCAGGGGAAAGGCATTTCTTTCGAAATAGAATTTCGGAAAGGCAAGGCTCACAATCATCCTACTTTTGCATTCTGGATTGAAGATTTGGATGGAAAATATATTCAAACCTTATTTGTAACGCAGTATATTGCAACCGGAACCTATGCCCACGGACAATTGGAGCCGGGCAAATGGAACGATGTGGAAGGATCTGCCGAACGGCCTGCCTCATTGCCATACTGGCTGCACAAACGGAATGTCAAAAACCGGAAAGGTACTTTGTTGCCAACTGCTGACGAACCGGTTCCCGATGCCTGCACAGCGGCAACACCAAAGTCTGATTTTATTTTGAACACCAAAGCAGACGCACAACTTCCAAAAAAATTCCGCTTGCTGATGGAAATTAATCAGCCCTGGGATTCGAATGCTTTTTGGAACAATGCAAAATACCCGGAAAGCTGGGATTACCGGGCATCACTTCAACCGGCGCTGGTGTATGCCACAACTATTGATTTGGAGAACGGAGGAAACGAATATTGGCTGAACCCGGTCGGGCACAGCCACTGGACGGGCGAGGACGGAAAATTATATACAGATATTACTTCAATTACAACAGCGAAAGAAATTGTGGAACAAATAATTGTGAAATTGAAATAAACAAATATGAGAACGAATTATACTTTCATTATACTGATATTTTTATTGCTATTCAAATCAGTCTCGGCGCAGGATGCTGCGATCCGGGGACGTGTTATCGATGCTTTAAGTAACGAACCTTTATCTTTTGTAAATGTGATTGTTTCGGGAACAAACGTCGGTACGATCACCGATGATGGCGGAAACTTCCTTCTATTTGGGCTCATTCCCGGTTTTGTCCGCATCGAAGCTTCTTTTGTCGGGTACAAAAAAGCGCTTTCGCCTGAAGTGGAAGTGAGCAATGCAAAAACCGGTTTTATTGAAATTCGAATGGAAAAGACGGATCAGGAGATTGAGGAAGTAAAAGTAACCGCATCGCCATTCCGGAAAACGGAAGAAAGCCCGTTGAGTTTAAAGACTATCGGCATTTCTGAAATTGAAAAAAGTCCGGGCGCCAACCGCGACATATCAAAAGTTATTCAGTCGTTTGCCGGGGTGCAGTCGTCGCCTTCGTTCCGCAATGATGTGATCATCCGTGGCGGCGGGCCGTCGGAAAGCCGTTTTTATCTGGATGGAATCGAAGTCCCGAACATCAACCACTTTGCGACGCAGGGTGCATCGGGTGGGCCTGTGGGCATTCTCAACGCCGACCTGATTCGCGAAATCAACTACTATTCAGGGGCATTTCCTGCCAACCGGGGAAATGCACTCAGCGGGGTACTCGAATTTTCGCAGGTAGACGGCAACAGCGAAAAAGTGAAATTTCGTGGTTCACTGGGCGCCTCCGAAGTATCGGCAACATTCGACGGACCAATTGGTGATAAAACCAACTTTATTGTTTCCACGCGCCGTTCGTACCTCGAACTGCTGTTTGGTTTGCTGGAACTACCTTTCCTCCCCACTTTCAATGACCTTCAGTTTAAAGTAAAAACACGTTTCGATCAGAAAAACGAACTTACGCTGGTCGGGCTGGGGGCCATTGACCTGTTCGACCTGAACCTCGACATTGAAAACCCGGACGAACAACAGCAAAATATTTTGAGCCGGATACCCGTGAACGAACAGTGGAGTTATACGGTTGGGGCCGTTTACAAACACTATGGAGCCAAAAGTTTTAAAACGTTGGCTCTCAGCCGCAGCCACCTGAACAATTCGGCGTACAAATATTTTGAAAACGACGATAGTTCGGAAGACAACAAAATTCTGGATTACCAGTCAGAAGAAATTGAAAACAAACTGAGAGTGGAAAATACAACCCGTTTTTCGGCTTATAAATTGAATTTTGGCGCCAATCTCGATTGGGTGAACTATCTGAATGAAACCACGCAGCGGCGTTTTTACGACGATCAGGTTCTGAATGTGAACTACAGTACCGACCTTTCGCTTATAAAATGGGGATTATTCGGGACCATCAGCCGTAACTTTTTGAACGACAGGCTGACCTTTTCTTTTGGCACCCGCTTCGATGCCAATAATTATTCGTCAGGCATGAATAAACTGTTCAAACAATTTTCTCCCCGATTTTCTGCTTCCTATTTATTAGCGGATAAGTGGAGCCTGAACTTCAATACCGGACGGTATTTCCAGTTACCAGCCTACACCAGTCTGGGCTACAAAGAGAACGGCGTTTTTGTGAACAAGGAAAATAATCTGAAATACATCCAGTCTGATCATTTGATTGGCGGCTTCGAGTTCAAACCGAAAAGTAATATGCAATTCTCGGTGGAAAGTTTCCTGAAAAAATACAGCAATTACCCGTTTTCGGTGAAAGACCAGATCAGCCTGGCCAATAAAGGAGCCGATTTTGGTGTGATAGGCGATGAGGAAGTTTTATCAAGCTCAAAAGGAAGAGCCTATGGAGCTGAGTTCCAAGCGCGAATTAAAACAAGTGATGGGCTCAATTTCAACCTTTCGTACACATTGGTACGCAGCGAATTTGAAGATGGGAATAATGAGTACCAGGTTTCGAGTTGGGACAGCAAACATTTACTGGTGCTGACATCGACAATGTCGTTGGGCCGCGACTGGCAGTTGGGTGGGCGCTGGCGTTTTGTGGGAGGCCTTCCGTATACTCCGTACGATATGGAAAAGTCGTCGCTGGTGGAGGCATGGAACCTCACCGGAGGCCCCTATTTTGATAATGCCCGACTGAACAGCGAGCGTTTCGATGCATTCCATCAATTGGATTTGCGGGTTGATAAAACCTATTATCTGAAAAAACTAACCCTGAAGTTTTATCTCGATATTCAGAATTTGTACAATTTTCAAAATCAGCAGCAGGATATTATTGTGCGGGAAAAAGATGCCAATGGCAATTACCTGACCATTAACAACGGGCAAAACTATGTGTTAAGGCGGGTTGACAATACCTCGGGCAATGTGCTGCCAACCATTGGTATAATGATTGAATTTTAAAAACCAAGCTTGGTAACTGCCGAAAGCAAGCTTGCTTTTTTACCGGACTGCAATCTGCATCTCTCCCAGCTTCCGGATTTACAATCCGGGTTACCGATGTGTAGAATAAAATGGATAAACGAAGGGATTGAAAATCCTTTGTAAATTAAATGCGGATTGCAAATCCGCATTAGCGGGGAACAACTAATTTGTACAGGTGTATCATTTTTCAGGATTTTTTAGCTTACCTCCTACTTTTAAACGGTTTTTTAATAATTTTCGGGCAGTGCTTTTTACGAACAAACAAATCTTCAAATGAATTTTATAATTACGAAAATGAAAACATGGTTTTTGTCCTTCTCGATGATGGGCTTGTTACTGCTTTCGGGCAGTTGCCGGGATGAAGAACGTTTGCAGTCCAATCCTTTAGACAGGCTGAACTGGTCTGAAAAAAACTATGTGGTTTTGAACAATTTAATCAATGATTACGGCATCGGTGGAAAATACTACAATGAAAACAAAGCTCCATATGCTGTTTTCGACTGGGATCAGACTTGCGCCCATTTCGACGTTGAAGAAGCGCTGATGCGTTATCAGTTGTCTCATCTTCAGTATAAAATGACAAAGCAGCAGTTCAGTGATTTGTTGAAAGACAACATTCACGGAGTAACTCAATTGCCTGAAGATTACCAAAACATACGTCTTGCCGATATTAATCAGGATCTTAAAAATGACTATGATTTTCTGTATGATAATTTTTCAGGACTGAACGGCACAATGACGCTCGAAGAAATAAAGGGAAATCCCCGCTTCAATGACTTTTTCGTAAAACTACTTTTTTTATATGATGCCTATTGCTCCGTTCCGGCTATTGGTGATGATTATGCCTATCCCTGGGTACTTTATCTGTTTGCCGGTCACACGACGGAAGAAGTGAAAACCATGGCGAGGGAAGCCATTTCGTATGAACTTGGCAACCGGCTGAGCAAACAAATTGTGGAATCGCCTGCCGGATTGCAAACCAATGCCGGGGTCGTCCGGGTTTCGTACCGAACGGGATTGCGCGTTATTCCGGAAATGCAAAATTTAATTTCTACATTCAGAAATCATGGGATTGATGTTTTTATTGTGTCGGCAAGTTACAAGCCGGTTGTCGAGGTTTTTTCAGGTATTGGAACATACGGATACAATGTGCCTCCGGAAAATGTAATTGCGATGGAACTTGAAATAGACAGCAATGGCAAAATTCTTCCTGAATACAAAGCCGGATGGGAGAAAACATTCGGGCAGGGAAAAGTGGAAGCGATTAACAAGACAATAAAAACAGAACTTGGCAAAAATTGGGATCCTTTATTTTCCGCTGGTGACAGCGATGGCGATTACGAAATGTCAACGGGCTTTCCCGACATGAAACTATCATTGATCTGGAACCGGATGAAAGGCGGAAAGATTGGAGAACTCTGTAAAAGGGCAGTTGACGAAGCAGACCACATCACTCCCCGATTTATTCTTCAGGGACGGGATGAAAATACAGGCATTGTTTTACCATCTTCTGAATCTGTTCTTTTGGGAACGACTGGAAAATCAGGAATGTAAAGAACATCCGTTTTTTGAAACCTGACCGGTTTAATTTACTTTTACCGCATGATTACATTTTGCCTGAAACATAGCGAACTGGATCCTTGGTTTAACCTGGCGGCGGAAGAATACCTGCTCAAGAATCTTACAGAGGATTTTTTTATCATCTGGCGGAGCGAACGTTCTATTGTGGTGGGCAAACATCAGAATGCACTGGCCGAGATCAATCACGAATTTGTGCGCAATAACGATATTCATGTGGCGAGGCGCTTGTCGGGCGGAGGAACGGTTTTCCACGATCCGGGAAATGTCAATTTCACCTTTATCCGAACGGTGAAAGAAATTTCGGAGGTGAATTTCAAAATATTTACCCAGCCCATTGTTCAGTCGTTGCAAAAGCTGGGTGTCGATGCGTACACCACCGGGCGAAACGATCTGATGTTGGACGGGAAAAAAATTTCGGGCAATGCCGAACATGTGTACAAAAAGAGGGTTTTGCATCACGGAACATTGCTTTTTAACAGCGACTTGTCGAAATTGAAAGGCGCGTTGCAAGTCGATTTATCGCGCTTCGAGGACAAGTCGGTACAGTCGAATCGCAGTCCGGTGACCAATATTTCCGGCTATTTGAAAGAGCCGATGACGGTTGAAGAATTTTCGGATTTTATTTTTGGCGACGTACAAAATACTTTTCAGGAAAAAAAAACATACGAACTAACCGAACAGGATATTGCCGCTATCGAAGCGCTGAGGGATGAAAAATATGTTACCTGGGACTGGGTTTACGGGTACTCGCCCAAATATATTTTCAGAAATACCATTTCGTCTTTCTCCGGAGAAATTAAAATTGAAATGAGCGTGATAAAAGGTGTCATTCAGGAAATAAAAACGGAAGGTTTGTTGCCCGGAATTTCAGCAAAAATTATTGGTAAAAGGCACCGGATGGAAGATTTTCAGGATTTACCGGAAGCCGGATTACTTCAGAAACTACTTTTTTAAGCCCATTTTTTTGGTCACTCAAAGGGTGCAGAGGTTCATTTATTCCTGCGATAAGATTATTTAACAAGGGCGGATAGGCAATATTTTCAGGAATTTGTATGTTTGTGCAGATTACTGGAAATATGAAACAGATCATTCCCATACTCATCATTGCCTGGTTCGGATACCTGGTTTTTTTTGCCTCGTGTGCCAATACAGGGATGCCAACCGGCGGTCCGAAAGACACGATTTCTCCTGTGCTTGTATCTACTGTCCCCAAATATTTGGGAACCAATTACAAAGATATTGATATCCGGTTGACTTTCGACGAATACGTAGTGTACGACGAGCTGAGCCAAAAACTGGTGGTATCGCCGCCTATGAAGAAAAAACCGATTTTTAAGTCGAAGGGCAAAACGTTGATTGTGGAGTTTAAGGAAGAATTGAAGGACAGTACAACGTATTCATTCGATTTTAAAGATGCAGTGGCCGACAACAACGAAAAAAATCCCTACGAAGACCTGCGTTTTGCTTTCAGTACCGGGCCCGAAATCGACACCTTACAGGTGGCTGGTTACGTGAAAAATGCGTTCGATCTCGAACCGGTTGAAGACGCACTGGTGGTATTGCACCGTTTGCACAATGAAACTGCCTTTTTCGACAGCATTCCCGATTACATCGGGAAAACCAACAAAGAAGGCTATTTCGAAATAAAAAATATTGCCAGAGATACCTATCGCCTGTATGCCATTGCCGATGGTGATAACAGCCTTACTTACAACCAAACCGGAGAACTGGTTGCTTTTGCCGATTCACTGATCACGCCCGATGCAAAATTCATCAGCCGCAACGACACCATCGTAAAAGACGGCGACACGCTGGTAGTACACAGCGAAATTGAGTATTACCCGGGCATTCAGTACCTGATGTTATTTGAAGAAGAAGCTTTCGATCAGTACCTCGATTCGTACAACCGACCGGCTCCCAACTACTGTTCGTTTGTTTTTTCTGAAACCCTGTCCGACTCGTTTAAGGTAAAACTGCTGGAACCCGAACCAACGGAAAACTGGCTGTTTATTGAATCGAACCTGAAGCGTGACTCGCTGACTTTCTGGATCACCGATACGCTGATCAGCAATATAGATACGCTGAAAATGGAATTGAAATACCAGGTAAAGGACAGTCTGGACGCCATTGTAATGAAATACGATACATTGGACCTGATTTATCAGCGACCCAAATCCGAGCCGAAACAAAAACGCCGGAAAAAAGAAACCGAAGAGATACCACAGATTTCAATTTCTCACAATATAAAATCGAAGGGGCACGATATTTTTCAGAAAATTATCATGCAGGCGCCCGAGCCACTGGAATCGTTCGATACCAGCAAGGTCTGTTTGTACCAATTCGTCGATACGGTTCAAACGAAATTAAAAATCAATGTAGAGCCCGATTCCATGTCAATCCGGAAATTTTTTATCAATTATCCGTGGGAGCCTGAAGGAAATTACTTTTTCAGCATCGATTCGGCGGCGGCCAAAAATATTTACGGACATCCAAGTCGCAAGGTGGAACAAAAATTTTCTATCCAGGAAGAACGATATTACGGGACCATCGTTCTGGACATACAGAATTTGAATGGCCCTGCCATCGTCCAGCTTGTTGACAATTCGAAGGAAGAAAAGGTATTGCAGAAAATCCAGGTTTTGGAAGAAGGCGAAATCACATTTCCGTATCTGAAGCCTGAAAAGTACAAGATAAAAGTAATTTTCGATGCCAATAAAAATGGCAAATGGGATTCCGGCTATCTGAGCGAAGGTATCCAGCCCGAGCGGGTGATGTATTACCCGAAGGTGCTGAAAACAAAAGGTAATTTCGAAATCAGGGAACCGTGGAAGCTGGATATTGATCCGAATTACGGCAAAGAGGTGATCGATGAAGAAAAAATAAAAGAAGAAGAGGCAGCTAAAAAGAAGAAAAAAGAACAGCAACTGAATTAAGAGAATGAAACGCCACCTGATAAAGTCCACCTTCATTCTGCTTGTTTTGCTAACAGGCCGAACGGCATTTTCACAGGAACCCGATTTTCCCTTCTCAAACGGTGAATACGGCAAATACGGGGCCTATTATAACTGGCATTTCATTTGGGTATACAGTGGCAATGTTGAGTTTTTTACCACACGCGAAAAATACCGGGGACAGGACTGCTGGCATTTCAAAGCCGAAGGAAATACCTTCATGCCGTACGACCTGCTTTATAAAGTTCGCGACACCTTCAATGTCTACACGTCAGTAAAACCGTTCAACCCATTGTATTATAAACGGGTGATGAACCACGGTAAAAAAGAGTCGTTGCATCAGTACATTTTCGATCAGCAAAAGGGGCTGGCTTATTCAACGGTAAAACGGCATGGAGAGAAACTGTTCTGCGATACCCTCGAACTGGGTAAAAATACACACGATTTGTTGTCTGCTGCTTACTATTTCCGGGGCTTCGATTTCAGAAAATACAAAACCGGGCAAAAAATTCCCTACCGCTTACTGGTTGACAATGCTATTGAAGATTTATATTTTCGTTATCTTGGAACTGAAATTGTAAAAACCCGTAATGAACGGCAGTTTCGTTGTCACAAAATATCGGTTATGCTGATGAAAGGCGATTTTTTTCCCGAAGGAGAATACATGAAAGTCTGGCTGACCGACGACAAAAACAAAGTCCCGGTTCAGGTGGAAACGGAAATACTGGTTGGTTCTTTGAAAGTTGTTTTACAGGAAACAAAATCACTCCGATATCCGCTTGAGGCAGAAATACACTAAAGTTGTATCGAAATCCACATACGATATTGTTTCCAACACGCAATAAAATAGTCAATTATAAATCATCAATCAATTACGTTATGGCAAGTATCAGAAGATTAAAAAAAGAAGCCGACTATTTGGTATCCGAACTGGTCGTCGATTGTTTGAGCTATGTGAACCTTTACACCAAAGCCGATAAAGAACAGGCTTTCAAAATTATTCAGGATGTTTTAACAGTCCGTGACCAGGTTCGCGACATGGCCAACCACCCGGACGGAAAAGATAATCCAAAACTGGTAAAAGCGCATTACAAAGCAACGATCGAAAAACTGGTAAAAAGTATTGAAGATGGCTATGCCAGCCTCGAAAAGCTAACAGTTGCATAATTTTTGTCGGCAGAGTGTCGGAAAAAGCCATTTAAAAACCGGAGAAACCGAGTCACCCTGCCCCGAAGTCTCGGGGTGTTTCAGGGTCTGACGATCAGATCATGAGATTCCGAAACAGTTCGGTATAACCTCTTCTGAAAACATTCGCGGTTTTTGAACGATTTTTTCTTTCTATTATTTATAGGTCAGTAACTTGCTCAGGTATTTCCCGATAATATCGAATTCAAGGTTGACAACCGATCCGACTTTGAATGTGTGAAAATTAGTAAAATTATAGGTATAGGGAATAATCGCTACCTGAAATGAATTGTCTTTCGAGTTGACCACCGTCAGGCTCACCCCATTCACGGTCACCGAACCTTTTTCAACGGTCATGTATCCTTGTTGAGCTTTTTGTTTGTCGAATGCGTATTCAAATGTGAAATACCAGCTTCCGTCGGCTTCTTCCACTTTGGTGCAGGTAGCAGTTTGATCAACATGACCTTGCACGATGTGCCCGTCGAGGCGGCCGTTCAGCGCCATGCTGCGTTCCAGGTTCACTTTCGAGCCCACTTCCCAGTAACCGAGGTTGGTTTTTAGCAGTGTTTCCTTGATGGCAGTAACCCGGTAGGTTTGCGCTTCCTTGTCCACATTTACAACCGTGAGGCAAACTCCGTTGTGAGAGAGGCTTTGGTCAACTTTCAGTTCGTTAACAAACGAGCAGTTCAGTGTAAAATGATAATTCTCCTGATCTTTTTCAATGGCTTTAACAACGCCGTATTCTTCAACTATTCCTGAGAACATGGTTAAATTGTTTTGAGTACGCTGCGAATTTACCGATTTCAGTTTAGTAAACGGAAAACAATTGGCATGATTTTGTATTTTAGAGGAAAATTTTGAAACGATGATAACAATAAAAACTACTTATCTGGGCGATTTGCGTACCTGGAATATTCACCTCCAGTCGGGTTGCGAACTGGTCACCGATGCCCCAACCGACAACCGCGGCAAAGGTGAATCGTTTTCGCCAACCGACCTGCTGGCAACTTCGCTGGGCAACTGCATCATGACTATTATGGGCATCAAGGCAATGGACAATGGCATTGATCTGGTTGGCACCGAAATAGAGATTACCAAAATCATGGCCAATGATCCACGCCGTGTGGCAGAAGTAATTGTCGAGTTTTATTTTCCGAAGAAAAATTACACCGACGCCGAAAAAGAACTGATTGAAAGCGTAGCCGGGATCAGTCCCGTGCCACTGAGTTTGCATACCGACCTGAAACAAACAATCAAATTCAATTGGTAGGTCAATTCTCGGTTTTTTGATCCCTGAAATTTCCGGTTTTGTGGTTATTTCCCGGATTAGTTTGAGTTTTAAAAACTTTTCGTGGGGTAAATCCCGTTTCCTGAGAAAATATAAGGTTGTTTTCTACAAAAGCATTTTTATTTCTGAAATATTTTGGTAGTTTCGCTGTCGATAACACTTAAACTGTAAAAAGTAACACGATGTCGGTTTCACGCTTTGGTGTTTCGCTGGAAGAAGAACTTTTAAAATCGCTCGATGCGTATGTGCAAAACAATGGTTTTGCCAATCGTTCGCAGGCCATCCGGTATTTAATTGAAAAATACACGGTGGAGCAAAAATGGCAATGCGACAACGTTGTTGCAGGCGCCATTACCTTGGTTTACGATCACAGTAAAAAAGACATCCGCATAAAATCAACCGACATTCAGATTGAATATCAGGATGTGATCCTTTCCTCGCAACATTATCATTTAAATGAAACCAACTGCCTCGAAATTGTGGCAGTAAAGGGGACATCTCATAAGCTGACCGAACTTTCGGACAAGCTGATTGGCATTAAAGGGATACAGCATGGGAAACTGATTATGAGCAAAGTATAATTTTTTTGACTATACGGTAACACGTTTTTTAAATACGGTAACACTAAACGCAAACTAAATGAAAACTTCTTTTGCACTTTTATTTTCCCTTGTTTTAGGAGCCTCTTTTTCTTCTTTTGCCGATAACAAGGTCAGTATAAATGATACCATTTTGATAAAGGAAGTGGTAATTACCGGAACGCCGGTAAAAGTAACCCGGGGCAATGCACCGATGTCGGTCAGTATTCTGACCAGGGAACAAATCGCAGAAAGCGACGAATCGGCTTTGCTGCCTGTTTTAAGCGGACGGATACCGGGTTTGTTTGTTACCGAACGCGGGGTTACCGGGTTTGGGGTTGCCAATGGTTCGGCCGGGCAAATTTCAATTCGCGGGGTGGGCAGTAGTCCGACTACCGGAGTTTTGATGTTGATCGACGGGCATCCGCAGTTTATGGGTATTTTTGGTCATCCGCTGTCCGATTCATACGTGGCTTCCGATGTAGAACGGGTAGAGGTGATTCGTGGACCGGGTTCTGTCCTGTACGGCTCGAATGCCATGGGCGGGGTGATCAATATCATCACAAAAAAGCAGGATAGTGAAGGACTGAACGGTAATGCACGGCTGATGTACGGTTCGTACAACACACAAAAATACATGGGGTCAGCCGGATATAAGAAAAACAAGTTCAGCGTGTTTGGCAGTATCAACCACGATCAAACTGACGGGCACCGTGATAATTCCGATTTCAATATTACCAATGGCTACCTGAAAACCAGCTATGAATTGTCGGAAAATTGGTTTGCGACTGCTGATTTTAACCTGGCCGGGTTCAAAGCTTCGGACCCGGGCCCTGATCAACCGAATGGCGTACCCGGATATAAAATTGATATCACTCGCGGCTACTGGGCCACATCGCTGAACAATGAGTTTGAAAAAATGTCGGGAAGCGCTCGTTTTTATTATAACTTCGGAGAACACGACGTGACGGATGGTTTTCATTCTACCGATCAGAATATCGGGTTCAACCTGTACGAATCGTTTAAGTTTTTCAAAGGGAATAACCTGACTTTTGGGGTCGATTATGCCAATTACGGCGGACTGGCTGAAAACCTGCTGGCAATGCAGGGCAATGGAATTGTATTTGCCGACACCACTGTTTACGAGCTGGGCCTGTATGGTTTCGTTCAGCAAAATTTTTCAGAGAAAATAACCGTGAATGCCGGACTTCGTTATTCCGAACACCGCACATACGGAAGCGAATGGATTCCATCGTTTGGCGCTACCTGGCAAATAGGGAAATCGACCAGTTGGAAAGCCGGTGCGTCAAAAGGATTCCGTAGTCCGACTATGCGCGAACTGTTTTTGTGGGGCCCGAATTCCAGCCTTCAGCCCGAAAGTATATGGAACTATGAAACCGGTATTTTACACTCCTTCCCCGATAATAAGCTGAACGTGGAACTGACCGGTTTTATCCTGAAAGGCAACAATCTAATTCAGCAAGTACCCAATCAGGGGTTTCAAAATTCCGGAGAGATTTCAAACAAAGGGATTGAACTTTCGGCTGATGGAAAAGTAAACAAGCAACTTGGTTTTCATTTGGCATACAGCTACATTCACATGAAAACGCCGGTTTATGCAACACCCGAACACCAATTGTTCATTAGCGGAAATTACCGGATTAAAAATTTTGGTTTCACTGCAAGCCTGCAACAGGTTTCGGGACTCGACACCGACGCTTCGAATGCCGTAGCCAGGCAATCGTATACCCTGCTGAATGCAAAAGCATCGTACAGGCTGATTAAAAATGTCCAGTTTTTTATCAGCGGTGAAAACCTGCTCGACCAGAAATACGAAACCAATCGCTATTATACCATGCCGGGGGCAACTGTTTTCTCGGGAGTAAATTTGAGTTTTTAAGACATTCATATAAAATAAAAGCGAAGAGCAGGCGACCTTGTCATCTGCTCTTTTGCATTTCTACCGGATGGTCTGTTCCTCCTCTGAATATTCGAAACAACAGATATCCATATATAACAATATTACTTCTCTTTTCTGTAAATGTTTTTGCTCAAGTTATCGAAAAAGAAGAGATACGGTTAGATATAGTTTTTAAGATTTTGGAAGAATCTGACAATACAATTACAGAAAATCAAATTGTTAGTCCATTAGATTCCCTTGGTCAAGAAGAAGTAAAAAATTTAAACAAAGGAAAACCGTTATAAGATTAATGAAGGAGGAGACACTATTTATTCTGTAGAAGATAAGCCCATGGTGTATTGTATTTTTGGATGGATAAAAGCGGATGTCACGGGTTCGTGTTTGGAGTTGCTACATGTTTTCTATGTGCTTTATGGGGTTCATCGGCTGTTTTGTTGGTTATTCCCTGAAAATTCTATCTTTGCGCCTCCTAAAAAAACAAGAGAATGATTTCAGTTGACGGAGTGACAGTTGAGTTTGGTGGGTCGGCCCTTTTTTCAGATATCTCGTTTGTAATAAACGACAAAGACCGCATTGCACTGATGGGAAAAAACGGGGCGGGCAAATCGACCCTGCTGAAGATTATTGCAGGCGAACGCACACCAACCAAAGGACGTATTTCAGCCCCGAAAGACGCGGTGATCGCCTATCTTCCCCAGCACCTGATGACCGATAACAAACGAACGGTTTTCGATGAGGCGGCACAGGCTTTTTCGCGGATATTCGACATGCAGCGCGAAATAGAGGAGCTGAACAATCAGCTTGCCACCCGCACCGATTACGAATCGGAAGAATACTATGCGTTGATTGAACAGGTTTCGGCATTAAGTGAAAAATTCTACTCTATCGAGGAAATAAATTTCGATGCCGAAGTAGAAAAGATATTGCTGGGGCTGGGTTTTCTGCGCGAAGATTTTACCCGTCCGACCAGCGAATTCAGCGGGGGCTGGCGCATGCGTATTGAGCTGGCCAAAATACTGCTGCAAAAACCCGATCTTATTTTACTCGACGAGCCAACCAACCACCTTGACATCGAATCGGTACAATGGCTCGAAGAATTCCTGATCAACAGTTCGAAGGCAGTGATTGTCATTTCGCACGACCGCGCTTTTGTCGACAACATCACCACCCGCACCATTGAGGTGACCATGGGCCGTATCTACGATTACAAGGTGAACTACTCAAATTATCTCGTACTGCGAAAGGAGCGCCGCGAACAGCAGCAAAAACAATACGACGAACAGCAAAAAATGATTGCCGAGACGACCGAATTTATCGAGCGTTTCAAAGGAACCTACTCGAAAACATTGCAGGTCCAGTCGCGGGTAAAAATGCTTGAAAAGCTCGAACTGGTGGAAGTAGATGAGGAAGATACATCGGCCCTGCGGTTGAAATTCCCGCCATCGCCGCGCTCGGGCAATTTCCCGGTGATTGTCGACGGGGTATCGAAAAGCTACGGCGATCATCTGGTTTTTGCTAACGCATCGCTGACGCTTGAACGGGGCGAAAAAATTGCTTTCGTCGGAAAAAACGGAGAAGGAAAATCGACGCTGGTAAAAGCCATCATGAAAGAAATTGAGTACGATGGCACCCTGACCCTCGGTCACAACACGATGATTGGTTATTTCGCACAAAATCAGGCTTCGCTGCTTGACGAGGAGCTCACCGTTTTTCAGACCATCGACGATGTGGCCGTGGGGGAAATACGCACCAAAATAAAAGATATTCTCGGCGCTTTCCTTTTCAGCGGCGATAACATTACCAAGAAGGTGAAAGTACTGTCGGGTGGCGAGCGTACCCGTCTGGCGATGATCAAACTGCTTTTGGAGCCGGTTAACCTGCTGATCCTCGACGAGCCGACCAATCACCTCGACATGCGCACGAAAGACATCCTGAAAAGCGCGCTGACGGATTTCGACGGCACACTGATCCTTGTGTCGCATGACCGCGACTTCCTCGACGGACTGGTATCGAAAGTGTATGAATTCGGCAACAAACAGGTGAAAGAACATCTGGGCGACATCAAGAGCTTTCTTCAGAAGAAAAAAATAGACCACCTGCGCGAGCTGGAAAAATAAGCTCGACCGCTCTTCTACCATCCCTCCCATAGTCCTGTCATTCCGGCGAAGGCCGGAATCTTACCGCATACTGCAACGTTTGTGGCAAGAAGAAGGAAACGTTACGGGAAGAAGATTCACAGGCGTTTTCAAATATTTTTATGCTTTCGCTTGTTTTATCGTTCGTATTGCTATTATTTTTGATGAGGCGACTGGTTTCGATAAAATAATCAACATGGAAAAAGACAAAATACTTGATCTGCTGAAAAAAGAAAACATTCAGAAAATAAAATTCGGGTTTTCTGACATTGATGGAGTGCTTCGGGGGAAGGTTGTTCACAAAGATAAATTTCTGGATGCCATTGATAAAAACATTGGTTTTTGCGATGTGGTTTTCGGGTGGGACACAAACGACCAGTGCTATGATAATTCACAGATTACCGGCTGGCATACGGGTTTTCCCGATACCCGGGCAAGCATCGATTTAAACACCTTCCGCAGGGTTCCGTGGGACAACCAGATTCCGTTTTTTCTGGCCGATTTCAGTCAGGCAACACCCGAAGGACTGGCTGCCTGCCCAAGAACTTTACTGAAAAAAATCAGGAAGAGCGCCGAAGAAATGGGACTGCAAGCCATCTTCTCGATGGAATTTGAATGGTTTAACTTCGTTGGTACGCCCAACCAGATCGCGGAATCGGGTTACCGGAATTTGCAGCCCATCACACCCGGCATGTTTGGCTATTCTATCGTCAGGCCCAGCCAATACAAAGATTTTTTCAATGCCCTGTTCGACCAATTGCTGCAATTCGATGTTCCCGTCGAGGGAATTCATACCGAAACGGGGCCCGGCGTTTACGAGGCTACAGTGATTTACGACGATGTGCTGAATGCTGCCGACAAAGCCATCCTGTTTAAAACCGGGGTGAAGGAAATTGCACTGCAACACGGGCTGGTGGCCAGCTTCATGGCCAAATGGAACGAACAGCTTCCGGGTTGCGGCGGGCATATCCATCAAAGTTTGTGGAACGAATCGGGTGTCAATCTTTTTCATTCTGAAAACATGGCCGGCCCGATGAGCGAACTGATGAAAAGCTATCTGGCAGGTATTCTGAAATGCCTGCCCGAAGTGTTGCCCATGTACGCTCCCAATATAAACAGCTACAAACGCCTGCGCGAAGGGGCCTGGGCGCCAACCGCCGTCACCTGGGGGCGCGACAACCGGACGACTGCCGTTCGCGTCATCGATGGCGATGCAAAATCGGGCCGCCTCGAAATGCGTGTTCCCGGCGCCGATGCCAACCCTTATCTGGCAATGGCAGCATGCCTCGCTTCCGGATTATACGGAATAAAGAACAACCTGAAACTGGATATTGAAGCCACAACCGGTAACGGCTATAAAAATACGGGCAGCGTTATGTTGCCATCGAATTTGCAGGAGGCGACTGCACGAATGAAACAATCGGCGATTGCCCGCGAACTGTTCGGCGATGGCTTTGTCAACCATTTCACCGGAACACGTGAATGGGAATGGCGCGAATATGCCAAAGCAGTTACCGACTGGGAACTTCGCCGTTATTTTGAAATCATCTGACAAACAAGGAGCGAATGGAAGTGAACGAGAAGAAGATGCAACAGCTTGATTATTTTCAGGTCATCCGGCTGGCTTGGGCCGAATTTGACGACCGGCACGAGATAAAAGCGATTTACGATGTAAGTGCGCACGTATCGACCAACCAGGTTTATAAGATTTCGTTTTACGACCGACAGCCGGTATTTGCCAAATTCTCGGATTACGGGAAATTTGAAAATTTCAGGGAAGACCACGTGATCATTAATAACCTGGCCAATAACCTCGAATCGCCCTACGAAACATTTTTGGCCCGGTCGCTGGTGAAAAAAAATGAACTGTTTATTTACCGTTATCACGAAAAAGGACATTGTGCATGGGTCGTTTTTTACAATCCGATCCAGATAAAATACAAATTGCCCCGCCGCCTCGACGAGAAACTGATTAAAAAGCTGGGACGCGAACTGGCCCGTTTTCATATTGCCTGTACCAACGTGAGCCGCCAGTTGCCCAAAAGTTCAAAAAGCCCGGCAACCGACATTCATCAACTTATCCGGCAGGTTGACAGATGTGGTTTTTGCGAAAACAAGCAACACGAAGATACTATCCGGAGGCACTGCGAACAGTTTCTGGTGAATTCCGACAAAGTGAATTACACCACCCAGTTCGAAACCATTCCGGTATTTGTCGACTGGAACATCGGTAATTTCTCGGTTACTGCCGAAGGTAAATTTTATTCGCGATGGGATTATGACTGGTTCCGCGAATCGTCGAGGGTGATGGATTTTTACTTTTTCAGCCGGGTGGTTTCCGACGTGGGCGACCGCACGGTTTTCAGCTACCTGATCGATACGCTGATGGAAGACCGTTTTGTCATGTTCCTGAAAGAATACCACCGCATTTTTCCGCTGACGGAGCCTGAAGTGCGGTTCATCCGCGAAGCATACCGCTTTTTTATCCTGAATTACGTGATCAAGGACGGACAGCATTTTTTCAGGCAGAATTATTCGCAGAAGTTGCAAAAAGAAGCTCACGATATCTATTTTCCGGCTATTGATACCAATTATCAGGAAGAGAAGTTGCTGCGGGCGTTAAAGTTGTAACCGGTGATTGATTAATGAATGATTGAATGGTTAAATTGCTGAATTGCCAAAAATTGATAAACAAAAAGACTCGTTACTCAATACTCACAACTCATAAAAATGAGAACCAAAGATTTTAAAACTGTTGTAAAAAAGTACAAAGCCGTTTTTTTCGATGCTTTTGGTGTTCTGAAGAACCACAAAGGCATTATTCCGGGCATTGATAATACGTTTAAATACCTTGATGGAAAAGGCATTGACTATTACGTGCTGACCAACGATGCATCAAGAAACCCTGAGGCGCTGGCCGGTTTTTACCAGCGAAACAGCATCGATTGCATCACCCCCGAAAAAATTATTTCGTCGGGCATGCTGGCCATGGAATTCCTGAAATCGAAGATAAAAACCGGAACAGTGGCTTATTTAGGGACTAAAGCTTCGGCTCATTACGTTGAGTCGGCGGGCCTCGAAACCATTTCGATAAAAGATTTAACACCCGAACAATTCGAAGAAATTAAATGCCTTGTTTTTTTGGACGATGAGGGGTTCGACTGGAATCACGATATTAATAAAGTGATCAACCTTATTCGGAGAAAAAATATGACAATAGTGGTTGCCAATACCGACATAAACTATCCGGTGAACCGTGTTGACATTGCAGTTGCTATCGGCGGAATTGCCGACATGGTAGAGGAAATTGTGCACAAACATTTTATTCGTTTTGGTAAACCTGATGCACAGATGTTTATGTTCGCCTACGAACAGGCAAAAAAGAAACAACCTTTTCTGCAACGGAATGAAATTTTGATGGTCGGCGACACCTTGTTTACCGACATCATTGGCGGAAATAAATTCGGGATGGACACGGCCCTGGTGCTTTCGGGAAACACGCTCCCCGAAATGGCCGAAATACGTATTAAAAGCTCCGGCATCATTCCCGACCATATCTGCGAATCGGTAGTCAGCGGTTTTTCTGATTGAATCTCATATTACATAAAATCTTAACGGTCGGAAAATATCAAAATGAATGTACTAATAATACTTGCCCACCCCGATAGATATAGTTTTAATCATGCCATTGCCGGGAAATGCAAAGACCGGCTAACGGAAAACGGGCACTCGGTCATCCTTCATGATTTATATGAAGAAGATTTTAACCCCAACATAAGCATGATCGAGATTCCGAGAAACGGGAAAATTGATGATGTGGTAAAAAAACATTGTGCTGATTTAACCGGTAGCGACGGGATCATTATTATTCATCCCAACTGGTGGGGGCAACCGCCTGCAATTATGAAGGGCTGGATAGACCGGATTATAAGGCCGGGTGTTGCGTATGAATTTTTAGATGGCGACAACGGGGAAGGCGTTCCGAATGGATTGCTGAAAGCCAGCGTTGGACTGGTTTTCAATACGTCAAACACAAGTGAAGAGAGAGAAAAGGAGATTTTTAAAGACCCTCTTGAAACCATTTGGAAGAATTGTATTTTTGATTTATGCGGAGTTAAACAGTTTGACAGGCGTATTTTCCGGATTATTGTGACAAGTGATTTGCAACAACGACAGGCTTGGTTAAACGAAGTTGAAAAAGTGATTGACAAATATTTTCCGAAAAATTAAAATAGTACGATAACCCGAACATGCAGTGTATCTCAAAATTCATATTAAAAGCGCTTGGCTGGATTTTACTGGTCCCGGTATATTTCTACCGCTACGCCATTTCGCCAATGACTCCCGGCTCATGTCGGCACGTGCCAACCTGCTCGCAATATGCCATCGAAGCCATAAAAATTCACGGTCCGTTTAAAGGTTTTTGGCTGGCTACCAACCGCATCCTGCATTGCCATCCATGGGGAACACACGGCTACGACCCGGTTCCGCCGAAGGGACAAATTACGGTGAAGAAAATGAAGATAAAAGGCCCCCACTGAATCTTCCCCCGAAAGGAAGAGGCGATAGGCCTGCAATCATGCAAATTTCCCTTTCGCCTTTTGCACCCCTGTGTTTAATCCTCTTTTTTCAAACTATCTTTGCCAAATGTTGTTATATTGGTTCAATCAAATGAAAAACGACCCATGAAGAAATATTTTAGCATACTTTTCATTGTTTTGCTGGCCTGTCAGACTGCTCAGAAAACAGATCAGAAAGATGTAATTACGGTTACCATCCTTCCGCAGAAATACTTTGTCGATCGCATTACCGGCGGCCTGTACCAGGTGAATGTGCTGATTCCTCCGGGTGCAAGTCCCGAATTGTATTCGCTGGTACCTTCGCAATTGAAAGATGTTGTTCGAAGTAAAACATGGCTGCGAATGGGACATGTGGGCTTCGAACTGTCGTGGGCCGATAAAATTCAGGCCGCCAACCCCGACATGCAAACATTTATTCTGTCTGAAGGCATTGACCTGATTGTTGGCGAAGAGGAAGAACACGACAACCACATGCACCCGGGCGGCGTTGATCCCCATTTCTGGATGTCGCCCCGCGAAATTTCCATTATTGCTGAGAACACGCTGAAAGCGCTGGTCAAATTGTATCCCGCTCAGGAAAAGCTGTTCCGTGAAAATTTTGAAAAATTGAAAATCGATATCGAAGAGGTCGACAGGCATATTTCTGAAGTTCTGGTGAATGTGCAAAACCGTAGTTTTCTGGTTTTTCACCCGGCCCTGACCTATTTTGCACGCCAATACGGACTGGAGCAGGTGGCGCTCGAAAAGATGGGGAAAGAACCATCGCCCAAACACGTAAAAGAGGTCATTCAGTTTGCCCGCGAAAAGAATATCAGGGTCATTTTTATACAGAAGGAATTTGACCTGACCAATGCCCAGATTATTGCTGAAGAGATTGACGGCAATATCATCCAGATCAACCCGCTCGACTATGATTGGGTGGCTCAGATGAAAGAAACCACAACAAACCTGAAAAGTGCACTGAATTAAACAGATATTTGAAAATCGAGAATCCGGTACCGGGTATCGATTAAATCCAAATTCATCATTCAAAATTCAACATTTATAATTCAATCCGATGAAACCGATTCTTGAAATAAAAAACCTGAATGTCAGTTACGACAGGATAAAGGCGCTGGAGAATGCAAATCTGGAAGTCTCGACGGGCGATTTTCTGGGAGTGATCGGTCCCAACGGAGGAGGGAAAACAACCCTGTTGAAGGCCATTCTGGGTCTGGTAAAACCCACCTCTGGAACCATTCGTTTTCATTTCAAAAAACCCGGAGGAAATGCGATCGGTTATCTTCCGCAGATCAATCAGGTAGACAAAAAATTCCCGATTACGGTGCTGGATGTGGTGCGCTCGGGAAAAACAGAAGGAATGCATGGTTTTCATTTTGGCAAAAGCCCGGAAATTAAAAAAGCCCTTTCACTGCTGAACGAAATGGGCATCGAAAACATCAGCCGCAAGGCCATTGGCGAGTTGTCGGGCGGGCAGATGCAGCGCGTATTTCTTTGCCGTGCGCTGATGAGCGACCCCGAACTACTGATCCTCGACGAGCCGGACTCGTTTGTCGATAATAATTTTGAAAGCGAACTGTACGAAAAATTACGCGAACTGAATAAACGCATGGCCATCATGCTGGTGTCGCACGATGTGGGAACTATCGCCCAATATGTGAAAACCATTGCCTGCGTGAACCTGCACCTGCATTATCATCCGTCGAACAAAATAACGACTGAGCAACTGGCCTCGTACAATTGCCCGCTGCAAATTATTACCCACGGACAAATTCCGCATACCGTATTAAAAACCCACGATCACGAACATTGATATGAACGAATTACTCGAACTTTTTCAGTTTAATTTTTTTCTGAATGCAGTCATGGCTGCTTTGCTATCCGGTATTTCGTGCGGCATCATAGGCACCTACATTGTTGCCCGCCGAAAGGTTTTTATCACCGGGGGGATCACCCATGCTTCGTTCGGGGGCATCGGGCTGGCTTATTTTCTGGGTATGCACCCACTACTGGGCGCTGCGATATTTGCGGTGTTTTCTGCTTTTGGCATCCAGTTTTTCAGCCAGAAAGCCGAAGTACGCGAAGATTCGTCGATCGCCATCTGGTGGTCGCTGGGCATGGCGCTGGGTATTATTTTTATTTACCTCACGCCCGGCTATGTACCCAACCTGATGAGTTACCTGTTTGGCAGCATCCTCACAGTTACCAGTTCTGAAATTTGGCTAATGGTGGCTTTAAACGTGCTACTGGCGGGCTTTTTCATCTTCTTCTTCCGGCCTGTTTTATATATTTCCTTCGACGAAGATTTCGCCAGAACATCAGGTATTCCGGTCAATCTGCTCAATTACCTGATGATGGCGCTGGTTGCCCTCACGATTGTGCTGAACATTCGTGTTGTGGGCATTATTTTGATTTTATCGTTGCTTACCATTCCGCAGGCAACGGCCAACCTGTTTACCAAATCGTTTAAATCACTGATCTTTTTTTCTACCATAATTGCTTTTCTGGGCGCTTTTTCAGGACTGATGGTTTCCTACTTCGCCGATATTCCGTCGGGAGCATCCATTATTTTCACACTGGTCCTCATTTTTGGTCTGGCAAAACTGGTGAAAGTCATTCGTAAATGAAAGACAAAGAAGAAATAGTTTCCTGTTCTAACTGTGGTTTTCAGACGAAAAAAGGCGATCTCGACCGCTCGTGCAGTAACTGTTTTGCCTGCACTGGCTGCGAAATTTATATCTGCCCGCAATGCGGAAATGAAATCGTTGTTAAGCCGATGAAAAAGATGGAGAAAAATTCTTCCAAAACAAGTCCCGAAAATTGAGCAACAAAAAACCCGATCTGCTTTTATACACCAGACCGGGTCAACACCTATTGAGCAGGGAATCGCATGAAGCGCCCCTGCAGAAACAAACCATTAAAAAACGATTTGCTTACCCAACTATTTTTTAGTTTTTCTTTTCTTCATGAAGAAATAGGCACCGCCTAAAATAACAACCACTCCGGCAACAATAACAACAGTCATTGCTGAACCTTTCGACTTGGCGTTTTCTTCTTCAGCTTCATAAAACACCGGATCCATATCGTCAATGGAAATAGTGTCTTTTTTGTCATCAAATAATTCGTCGTCCTGTGCATTCCCGGCAGCCATCCCGGCAAAAGCCATGCTTCCAAAGAGTACCATCAATAAAAAAAATCGTTTCATAACACATCTATTTTTAATTAATTGAATTTGCCAATTCTCTGTATCTAAGCGCAATTTCAGGTTCTGTTGCATCATACGTTCCGGCCAGTGCCAGAATTGCTTCTTTGTGATGCGGGTTTACGCGGATACATGCTTTTAATATTTCTCTTGCTCTTCCCTCATCGGTTTCGCGGTACAAATTTGCAAGTTTTATATACGCAACAAAGTATTTTTTGTTTGTTTCGATCACTTTCTCATAATATTTAACAGCCTGAGAGGTATTTCCTTCCTGTTCAGCAATATCTCCCATTAAAAGCAAGGCAGGTTCATATTCGGGATGTACCTCGATGTTCCTTTTCAACACCGAAACGGCTTCTTCGGTTTTTCCCTGCTCCAGCAATGCCCTTGCCAGCTTGAAATAAATCAGTTCGTTTTGCGGATCGATCTTCACAGCTTTCGAAAGCAGTTTTTCTGCTTCGGCGTATTTATTCTGCTCCAGCGCTTTTATTCCCCGGTAATCGTCGTAGGTTTGCCGCTTGAGTACGGTACAAATGGGAACCCCGTCGGCATACACCGTGTGAATAGCGTTTTCTGGCGGCCAGTTGCCGTTCCGCAACTGATCGGGGTGAATATAACTGTTTCCGACGATAGCATAATCCCAGTTTGCGTTGCTCCGGTTGGTATACTGAAAATACGAGAAATCGACATTCGGATAAAACCTGAAAAACCACTGGATCGGAAAATTGCCGCCAACCCGGATATTTCGTTTGGGTTTCACTTCATTTAAATGATTGATCAGCCATTCGGTTCCTTCCCGCATACTGTGATAATAGTAGTCCGTCTCGTATTTCCCGTAGGCGCCCTTCAGACCTCCTGTAAATTCGTTAAAATAGAGGTAATAATACGGATGATTGGTAACCATGAATTTTACCGGATGAATGGCCATGATGATTACTGTTGCTCCCAGTACAATTTTCGGCCAATACTTTTTAAATACTGACATAAATTCGGAAAAGCCTAATGCTGCCAGCAGCACAATTCCCGGATAAATAAAGATGAAATGCCGCCATGCCCCGTACAGGTTTGCATGTTTAAAAATGACAAATACCGGTGGAAACACGACTGTAAAAATCAGTATTGTCAGCGGAAGTACTTTCCCGTTCTTGAATATCCGCCATGAAAAAACCAGGAAAAGCACAATGCCAAGAAGTATTACCAACGGGATTGTTATCAGTAAATATTTAGGCAGATAAAACCAGGGCAGATAGTCGGACCAATAGTAACCACCATTGAATATTTGTCGCAGGGTGGTGGGAAAATTGGTCATGATCTGGTACGATTGCCAGGGTTTAAAAAACGGGTTGGTAAGTGCATAGGGCCACAACAGGAGACCCATAAAATAGCCAATTACAGAAACAAAAAACAACTGTTTCAAGCGGTAAAGAAGTTCTTTGGATTCGATTGCCGGCCCTGTAAAATACCGGTGTAAATAATACAAAAATGTGAAAAACCAAAAGTAAATAACCAGTAAAATTCCCCCCGCCCGGATGCCGATGGATGCTGCAATACTGAGTACAAGTAAAGCAATTGTCCGTTTCGATGGTTTAGATCCGGAAAAGACTGTTTTCAGAGATAAAAATACACCAGCAATGTATGACAGGGCGAAGGGAATATCTTTTAAATTATTTTGTAAATGCCCTAAAAAGCGGGGCGATACGGCAAAAAGCAACACGACAATGATACCGGTCCGGTAGCCCGATAAATAAACGGCAAATAATCCGGTGACCAGTACAATCATCCACCCGGCCAGCGAGTTCATCAAATGCCGGAACCCGTAAACATCATCAATGCGGAAGATGTGAATGAGGATGGTCACAAAATTATCGAACGACTGGCCGTAGTATCGCAAATGAGTTTTCGGGGTATCAAGGGCCGATTTATCCTTGCCCATGGTTTTGAAATAGTTGTACACCATTTCCGAATGCTTGTAATGCACCTCCTCGTCGCCCGATATACCAGCATCGCGGCTGATAACCAGAACGGCAAGCAGGAAAACTACCAGCAATCCCCAAAATACTATTTTAAGTTTTCTTTCGGTCATTTTATTGTACAAGTTACAGATGCTTTAGTACGTTCAATATGACAATTAACTTTGGTTCTACCCTTGAATAAGAGCAGGTTTTTCTGCAATTTATTCGTTCAATTAATCTAAAGCAGCTACAGCTTCGTTTTTTAATGGTTTGTAACCCGGCCACTCGACAGTACTTGCCGAATTCGGAAATTCCACAGGAACTTCCTGACTTACTTCTCCGCTAGCAGCCCATTCGGCGCCACGCTGCAAAGTAGTTATAAAACCGGCACATTCAATGGCCGGATATTTGTCTGTTTTTTTACCTACATGCCCCAGAACGGTGTGAAAAATCCGTCCTTTCCCGTAAGTAACCGTAAATAAAACAGGTTCATCGCGACCAGTTCCTTTGAATGTCGTGTCGGCATAAGCGGTTGCCAGGATGTCCATATTTTCAGCCGGGCCGCGCAATTGCTGGTACAACTCATCTTTGGTGTGCATCCAGCTCGCCGGAAGTCCTTTCATGATCGGGTGTTCTGCATTCCGCGTTTCCACCAGGTATTCGTGCTGCGGGCCATGCGAGCCGCCCCGACCGGGTGCATTGTCCCGAATCAGGCTGTCTTTCCTGTAATAAACATAGGGTCCGCTATTTTCATTGCGGTTTCCCCAGCCGCCCAAAGCGGTTATTTCGTTGAACTCTTTCCAGTCGGGAAACGGGTTATTTGCTGCATGATAAACTACTACTCCGCCCCCGTTTTTCACAAACTCGACAAATGCTGATTTAGTTGGTTCAGGCCATGCGTCTCCGTCATAATCGAGTACGACCAGGTCGAATTTGCTGAATTCAGGGGTAAAGCTGCTCATATCGGCACCTTTTTCGGGAGTAGTAGCTGTTTGTATAGAAAATAAGCATGTAGATTCAAGAATCTGTTTGAGAACCGGAGCACTCACGGTCCAGTCGTGGGCTGTGTTTTGCCCGGTTACAATCAGCGCTTTGTATTTCGCTTCTTCCTTGCAGGAACTCATCAGTCCAACAACTCCTGCCAAAATAATCATCGATAATATTATCTTTTTCATGATCACATTTTCATAATATTTACTTCCAAAACTCTCTTCCTTTCAGAGAAGGGGCTTTTATGCCTTATGTGCAGTCCCCGGTACCGGTACCTCAAATTGCATGTCAACCGGGCCAAACTGAATTTCTTTCGGCCCCAATTCCATTCCTGATTTAAACATTTCATCCCAGGTAACTTTTTTACCTGTATAAGCTGCTTCACGACCCATAATTGCAGTGAGGGTTGAAACAGCAGTCTGTTCGGCTTCGTTTACATATTCGCCGGTACGAATGGCATGTACCAGGTGCATGTGTTCCTGAACGTAGGGAGGTATTTTTAGCTTGTCGGTTTCGTTTCCGTTTTCATCCTTTTGATACTCAAATTTCCATTTCACTGATCCATCAAGGTTCCAGATGGTATTCTGACAGTTGGTGTACCCTTCGGTGCCCATGATCAGCTCGCCTGTCCCGTTGGCACAGTCGTCAATCTGGCGGCTCATGCTGTGTGAGAAAACGCCGTTGCCAAAATCAAAATCAATACTGAAAAAGTCATACTGATCGCCGGTAAGTCTACGGTGACGGCCTCCGTAGCCAATTGCGGTTTCAGGGTGTTTACCCAGAAACCAATTGATCACATCGATATTGTGAACATGAGTGTCGAGAATATGGTCGCCGCACAACCAGCAGAAGTTGTTCCAGTTGCGAATCATGTAGGTCATGTCGTCCCAGCCTTCTTCGCGGGTACGGAACCAAACGTGATTTTGGTTCCAGAAAGCCTTTGCAGCCAGCGGGGTTCCGATGGCCCCGGCCATTACCTGTTTGTAGGTTTCAATATAATCTTCCTGATGACGGCGTTGCGTACCGGTAACCACATTCAAACCAACTGATTCGGCTTTTTTTGCGGTGGCAATTACCGAACGGATACCAACCGGATCAACAGCTACCGGTTTTTCCATGAAAACATGTTTGCCCTGCCGGATGGCTTCATTGAAATGCTCGGGCCGGAATTTCGGAGGAGTGGCCAGCAACACCACATCCACGTCTTTCAATTCCATTAATTTTTTGTACCCGTCGAACCCGGCAAAGCAATTTTCTGCAGGAATAGGCCTTTTGAACCCGGCAAAACGTTCACGGCATTCGTCAATTTTATCCTGAAAAATATCGGCCAATGCTATAACTTCCAGATCGGGCCCGGCACTGATGAAGTTGATGGCAGCGCCTGTACCCCGGTTTCCTACACCGACCAGTCCGGCACGAAGTTTTTTGCCTTTGGGAGCGCCCTTCAAAATGGGAGGCAAACCCAATGCTTCGGTGTTTACTTTCTCTTTGCAGGAGGACAGAAATGAGGCTGCCCCCAGTAATCCGATTCCGGCCAGTGCACTTGATTCGAAAAACTTTCTGCGGTCCATATTTTTTGATTCTCTTTTCACTTTTACAAAATTTAAGTCGTCATTTATTTTTAATCGTTTCATCCGGCTCACAAACTACACGGAAGCCAATGTCAACACAATCGGAATACCACCAGATGCTTTTGGGCATTTGCGGGTCGGTAACCAGCCATGCCTTGGTTTTTGTATAATCGCGGGCAGCACTGCGCACGTCTTTTGCATCGCTTTTAAACGAGCCGCCACGGATTACATGTTCCGTTCCTTTCTCCGGGCCTCGCGGATTTTTCACCAATTCTTTATATCCTTTGTATGTGTCGGGCGAATAATAATCGAGACAGAACTCAGAAATATTACCCAGCATATTTTTCAGGCCAAACGAATTTTCCTTCACCTGTGAAGGTTCCTGCGAACGCGCCGGACTGTTCTCTTTATAAATCACATACGAATTGATAATCGTTGTATCAACCCCCAAAATTTTCTTAAATATTCCTTCGGAAGTATACTCTTTCGGGCTTCCTTCAAATGGATACGGGTCTGCTGAACCTCCACGGCAGGCATATTCCCATTCGGCCTCGGTTGGAAGGCGGTATTTTTTGCCGGTTACCTGACTCAGCCAGCGGCAATAGGTATTGGCCGCATGCCACGACATGGTGATTGCCGGCCGAGATCCTTTTCCCCAGCCCTGATCAGGCGCTCCCCACGGAGGCGTTGGCCCAGTAATGCCGTCTACTTCTTCCGAAACTTCCTCTGCTTCTTTTCGTCCCTGCGATGACGTTTCCTTAAAGAAAGCCAAGTATTCGTCCCAACTGACTTCTATTTTTCCCATCCAGAAATCCGATACTTCAACCGGATGGACGGGACTTTCGTCGGCATCGCGAAGTGGTTCATTTTCGGGGCTTCCCATGTTAAACTTTCCACCCGGAACGGCAACCATTTCGAATGAAACGCTGGTGCCGGGAACTTTTTCCGTAAAACTTTTGAATTCTTCCAACTTTGTCGCCTCGGTAAAAATTTCTTTTGCTTCTTCAGCAGCGCCAAAATCAGTATTGTGCTCGTGTTTCCGGTCCGGATCGAAGTGCCCGACATCCAAATGGCAATTCAAACAGCTTATATCTTCTTTTGAAGTAATGAAATTCAGGTGAGCATCGTCGCCTTCTTTCGAGAGGGTGGTCGGAAATAAATTCTGATGGCATTTCACACACGATTCAGTATACACAAAATGCTTTGCCGCTTCAAGGGTCCGTTTTTGTTCCCAGTTAAAATCGGCGCTGTCTTTGAACAGAAAACCATACACATCTTTAGCGCCATGTTTTGCTTTGGCAAAAAATTTCCCATGTCCTTCGGGTGGCAAGTGGCATTCGGAACAATGAACAATTACACCGGTTCGGTTATTATGGTGAGGCGAAAGTTTCCAGCTTTGTTCGGCATGCGGGTGCACGTGGCACGACATGCAGTATTCATCAGTTGAAGTATAATCGTATGCCTTTTTACCGGCAAACAGAACGATCAGGCAAATGACAATGCCCGCGATAACCAGGAGCACATAAAGTTTGCGACCAGTTACTATTGATTTCAAGTTCAGTTTCATGTGGTCAGTTTTTCAAAATTGTGATGTGTAACCTTCGTATCAACGTTTTTTCCACATCAAGTTTTCCACGCATGGAATTCGCATGATCCTTCAGTCAACGAATAATCATTTTGACTGGCGTTTTACGAATCATGCTCATTTCATTCTTATTCGGGATTTTAGTTTTCGAAACAAATGTAAGAAGGGACAGTTAGCGCGGATTTACCTGCAAATTATAATGAGGTTATCTGTGGGTTAATTTTTGGTTAAAAAGATCATTTTTTCAAAAAAATACAATAACAAAAACCACTGAAAATCAGTGTAAAATAAAAAATTAACCCAATGTGAAAATTTTTTCTGATCAGGGGATCAGAGCATCAAATTTTTGAGGAAATGCTTCGCCGTAATATTCCTGATAAAGGGCACAGAACTTATCATATGTAAATCTGGCGGTGTTGTAATTGTTCTGTTTCACCAGTGCATTCAGTTTAAATTGAAGGGCTTGTTCATTTACAGGGTCAGTGTCAAAAATGCGGTTGGAAAGTTTCATAACCAGCTCGTTATCTTTCTCAATGTCGAGTTTTGCAAGGAACTTGAGCAGCATATCAATGATGCTGTTCCCGATATTTCCTTTGAAATCGTCGAGCCAGTCGTACATTTCACCTTTGAATACTTCTCCTCCCCGAATGATCTGATAAAATTTCAGGTAATACGTCGGATCCTCCCCTTCTTTTTCAAGAATATTTAAGTATTCGATGTAATCGCAGTACACATCACCCGAAAATTCCATCGACCACCGATCGACATTGAAATTGATTTCCACCTTATCAATCGATTCCAACAGCAGGCGAAGTTTACGAATAGTAACACCACGGCTGTTTTTTGCACCCTGGTACGATTGGTCAGGCCACAAAATATCTGTCATTTCCCTTGTGGTAATGCCGTTTTTATTTTTCTGCGAATACAACATGATCAGCAAAAAAAGCTGTTTAATTTTTGGCGTAAACTGCGTGGTAATATTGTTTCCTTCGTTATCAATTACTTTAAAAGTCCCAAACAAACGGATGTAGTTTTTCCGGGGCTGGTGAATTTCTGTTTGCTCCAGTTCCCTGATTTTTTCAGCAGAAATAAAGCTTCGCTTCAGGTTTTTGAAAAATCTCAGGTAAATAAAGATTACGGCAAAAATGAACAAAGCCAGAATAAACCCACGCGAAAGGATGGGATAGCGAATGAATATATTCCGCGTGGGAACAACCTCGTATACTTCCTTGCTGATTCCCCATATTTCATCTTCGCCCAATGCCCTCGACCAAATGGCAAGATCGTCGATTGCCCCGTACATGTTCGATTTCCAGCTAAAACCGGCAACCCCAATGAACAAATTGTCGCGTCCTTTAAAAGAAGGATGGCCCAATGATTTGCTGTCGAGTTTCCCGTTCACAAAAATAGCCTGCTCACCGTTCTCCTTGTTGTACCGCCACACCAAATGATACCATTTCCCGGCCTCAAGACGGGTGTTTCCTTCCAGATCGTTCGAGTAAAAACCAAAATATGGTTTTTGCTTCCTTATCAGCAAATGAATACCCTGCTGATAGGTGTTTGTTTTTGTCCCGATGATGCAATAATCCTCTTTATCGGGAAGATATTCCTTCATTTTTACCCAGGCAGAAACAGTGAAATCATGATCCCTGATTTTTACATCTTCGGATTTGGGAAGCACAATATGACTCTTATTATCAAACCAGGCTACTGATGAGCGCACCGAATCGTTTATGAACGTGACCCCGATATTTTCGCCCGAACGGTTATTCAGACTGTAATCTTTGGTGCCATTCTCGAAGGTATAATATGCTTCCAGGTTTTCGTCGATTTCGAGTGGCGATGCAATAAAATGCTGGGCAATATTTTGTGCCGGTTCTTCAAACACAGCCGATTCAGGCTTAAAACGGTAACCCGGGCTTTTAGGGATGAGCGAAATGTTATCGCCGGGGCCAATCGGAAAACTGAATTTTCCGTTGGTCAGGCTGTTGGAACCTACCCAACTGACATAATCGAGAATTTGCGCATTGAAACTGACCGTTCCTTTCACTACTTTGAACGACCGCAACTGGGAAGTCACCGTAACAATCCACATTTCGAACCGGTCAAGCATAATAAAATTAGGCATTTTGCCGGTCGTTGTCCATGTGTTTTTAATGTGCTCTATCAGGTATGGATTCTGGGTTAGATTACTGCCCAGGTTTTGAGGGTTATCAGACCTGCGCGGGAGGTTGTAATCATTGTAGATAAGCAAGCTGTTTTTGGGATCTCCTTTCAGAAATTCGCCTTTGAAATCGTGCGCTTCGAGCAGAGAGAAGTAAGGTTCTACCGCAAAATCCCAGACGTAATTCAGCCAATCGGGGGAGTGGCGATGTTGCTGCATGGCAAAAACCACCAGACGCCGATCCTCTTCCGCCATTGTTTTTAATGGAGGCCAGCCAACTTTTGGATTGTGAAAATAAAGAAACCGGTCAAGTCCCGATTGTTCGAAAACATTTTCAAGTTCGTTTACATTTACACTGAAATCGAGAAAAAGCGTCAATATTTTATCCGGGCTCTTTTCCAGTTTTTCCCTTATTTCAGTTAATGTCTCGGCGAATGGAATTGAAGCTCCGCGCGAATTCTTCAGCATGATCTGGTTTTGCTGTTTTTCCCATTCCAGGTAAAAACGAAAACCTCCGATATTCAGGTCCAAAAGCTCTTTGACCGTACGGTTTTCCTTCAGATTGGCATCGACCCCGGAATAATTTGAGATGACAAAAATGCTTTCGTCGTAAAGTCTCAAAGTGCCTTCTTCTGCTGCGCCGGAACGCAGAAGCGAAACATTCAGAAAAAAGACAAACAAGAGAATTACGTACTTAAAAAACATTCTCATAACGAGTCCGGTAATTTTTTTGACGAACAAATATAGTTAATGTGATACGTTTTGGAAACAAGACGGTTTGCTGATTGCTAAAATGTTTCGTTTTAACAGCATGTTTTCTGCGGATAATCGTTGTCTTTCATTTTGCAGTTTGCAAATTTTTATATTTTTGCAGGGCTTTTGGGTTGTTAGCTCAGTTGGTTTAGAGCATTACCTTGACAGGGTAGGGGTCACTGGTTCGAATCCAGTACAACCCACGAAATAGAGTTTCAATTTGAACCAAAATCCGGTAAATCACTGATATGCCGGATTTTTTTATTTTTTCATGTTAAATATTCGTGAGCTATTCCATGAATAGATTTTTTGTATTGGTTTGCTCACGGATAACTATTGATGCTATGATTTATTTATCGACTGAATCGTCCTACATATATCATAACCATGGACAACTATACTATTGACCTTTTATACTCTAAATTCTTTTTAATACCTTTAGCCGTCAAGTTCGATTAGGTATATCAATAACTAAATTATTGATAATCAAAAATATGTTCCTCAAAGAAGCAATGTTTATTTTTCGAATGATGCTAAATTTTTTTCTTCGCAGATTAAAATAAAGAATGACACAATTATCCGAACATAGTGATGATAGAAAGATTTGGCGCAATCTTAAAGCAGGAGACAAACATTGTTTCAATCAACTTTTCAGAAAATATTATTCAGAACTATATTATTATGGGATAAAAATTTTCCCTGATCCGGATTTTGTGAAAGAATGTATTCAGGAAGTTTTCATTCGCATTTGGGAAACCCGGGAAAGTTTAGCCGATGTACAAAATGTAAAATCTTATATAATCGTTTCCGTGAGAAGGATGATCCTGGCCCGGAAGCAGAAAAACAAGCATAAACAAAACATTAAAATCAGACAAGCTGAGAGTTATTCATTTTTTTTCGATGTCAACGAGTTTGAAAAACATGAAGAAATTTCAGATGAAATCCGCCAGGTTTTGTTATCGGTCATCAATTCAATGACAAAAAAACAACGGGAGCTGATCATGTTGTTCTTTTACCATGAGTTATCTTACCTTGAGATTGCAAAGGTTACAGGCATCAGTGTACAGGCGGTACGAAACCTGATGTATCGTACTTTGGTTCACTTGAGAGAAGCAATAGGTGAAAAATCCTTAAATTCAATGCGAAATATGTTCTTTTTACTTTTTTCCTCCGTTTTGGTAAAAAAAGTAGATTAATTTGATTATGCTTTTCTGATTTTTCTCTCTATAGTAGCAAATCATATTTTTTTGATCTGCTATGAAACGAGCCGAAGACATTTCAATCCTGATAACTGATAAAAACTTCCAAAAATTGCTTCCGGGATGGGCCGGCTTTACCGAGGAAGAAAAAGCTGAAGTTTACAGGGAATATGAACTTACTGCAAAAGATATTGAGATTCTGCAGCAACTTTGGCTCGGGCTTGATTTCCATCCATCGGAACTTTCCTCTGAAATTATTGAAAGTGCCTTAGATGAAACTATCTGGAAAGTTGCGGAAAGAAATAATGTCACAACAAGAAAAATTGGCTTCCAAAAAGTGTATGAGCAGTTTTCAAAAATTGCGGCTATATTAATTATTCCTATCCTACTATATACAACGTACTTTCAATTCTTCAAAACCGACGCTTCTGAGCCTGTTGGCTCCCAACAAATAATTACAGTTAATTCTCAGCCAGGAACTATCTCAAATCTGACATTGCCCGATGGCAGCAAAGTATATCTGAATGCAGAAAGCACTATTTCGTACCCCAATTTTTTTATAGGGGAAAAAAGAGAAGTTTCTATTTCCGGTGAGGCTTATTTCGAGGTTGTAAAGAATAGAGAAATGCCGATGGAGATTTCATCTGGAAATGTCAAACTGAAAGTCTATGGTACGTCATTTAATGTTAATGCCTATCAGGATGAAGAATCAGCCAAAATAACCCTGGTTGAGGGCAGTGTTTCCTTATCATCTTCATTAGGAAGATTTAATGGCAAAGAAGAGTTTTTTATTGAACCCGGTCAAACGGTCACTTTCTATAGCAATTCGAAAAAATTGGAAGTTGAGAATAAAGATATATTCCTGTATACAGCGTGGAAAGACGGATTACTTGTATTTAAGAATACTTCTTTTGAATCCGTACTTAAACTGTTGTCGCGCAGGTTTAATATAGATATTGAATTAGTAAGTAAAAACCTGGCATCAATACCAATGGATGCAACTTTCAGGGACGAGAATATTAACGAGATATTGAGATTATTATCCCTTGGTACTTCTTTTAAATATTACTATGGTCCTCAGCATAAATTACCTGACGGAACATTTGAGAAAAGTAGGATTTATATAGAAAATAAATAAAAAACCAAACATGATGCCTATGTATTAAAAGACTAAAAAAACAAATGCAGAGAGAAGTTCGGACCTTCCCCCTGCATGATTAATTAATCAATTTGAATAACTAATTAAGTAGCACAAAAGTATGAAAAAAAATCTATTTACGGTTTCAGGAGGAAGTGGTATATTCTTTCTGAAAAAAAACTTATTGAAGATGAAACTAACCTTCCTATGCTTGTTGCTGAGTTTCGTCCAACTTATGGCGAACGACGGGTTTTCTCAATCAACACGAATTACGTTAAATTTAAAGGATGCCTGTGTTGAAGATGTACTGATGAAAATAGAAGAGCAAAGCGACCTCTATTTTATTTACAACCGCGATATAGTAAATGTAAATCGAAAGGTTAATGTTTCATACACTGATCAGAAGATTTCAGATATTCTTACTGATTTGTTTAATGGAACAAATGTTACGTTTGAAGTGCAAGACAGGCACATTGTATTAAAGAGCAGTGATGTTTCTTCTCAACAGCAAAAATCTGTCTCTGGTAAAACTACTGATTCTTTAGGAGCCCCTCTTCCTGGAGTAACGATATTGGTAAAAGGAACAACAACCGGGACAATTACCGATTTTGATGGAAATTATTCACTCACCAATGTGCCAGTTGGAGCAACACTGGTGTTTTCATTTGTGGGGATGAAAACGCAGGAAATTCCCGTAGCCGGGAAAACCAACATTAATGTGGTAATGGATGAAGAAACTGTTGGTATTGAAGAGATAGTGACAATTGGTTATGGTATTCAAAAGAAAACATCTATCACCTCTGCAGTATCAAAAATGGGAGGAGAAGAATTAGCTTCCATTCCAATAACAACATTAAGTAACGGAATTGGAGGAAGAGTATCAGGCGTTATCACCAGACAGGCAAGTGGTCAACCCGGACAAGATGGTTCGAGCATTTATATTCGTGGTATTTCTTCTACCGGTTCTTCCTCCCCTTTGATTATAGTGGATGGTATTCCCCGCGCTTTTGACCATTTGGATCCAAATACGATTGAATCTTTTACTATCCTGAAAGATGCTGCTGCGGTAGCTCCTTATGGAGTAGCAGGAGCGAACGGGGTTATATTGGTGACAACTAAAAAAGGGAGAATAGAGAAACCTACCTTTAGGTACCACAGTTATGTTGGTTTTCAAAATCCGACTTCAATACCTGATATTCTTGATGCATACCAGTATTGTAACCTTAAAAACATTGCAGCAGAGAATGTAGGTTTACCACACGTATGGTCTGATGAAGAACTTCAGAAATACAAAGACGGATCTGATCCAGACCTATACCCAAGTCAGAATGCGTATGATCTGTTTGTTAAAAAAAATACGTTAATAACCAATCACAACTTTGAATTATCAGGAGGAACTGAAAGGGTAAAATACTATACTTCCATCGGTTATATGCGGCAGAATGGATACTGGACGACAAACTACAAGGATAAGTTTAACTATAGTATGGATTTAGAGGTAAAAGCTACAAACACAACCCAGGTTACAATGAGCATGAAAGGCAGGGAACAACAAAATATGTATCCCGGGCTTGAGGGTACGAATGGCGTTTGGTATACATGGGAGGTATTAAGAGCTGCATTGCCATATCAACCCATCGTTTTTTCAAACGGTCTGTATGGCCGCACGATTGGACCAAGTATTTATGGCAGTGGCTATTGGAAAGAAAAGATCAATCAGGTATTAAGCCAGATATCCTTAACCCAGCAGTTACCATTCATTAAAGGACTTTCTTTTAAGGCTACTGTTGCCTATGATACTCAAAATATGTTAAGCACTGTATGGTACGAACCCAGGGTAGTATGGTCGATAAAAAATAAAACAGTGCAACCATTTGAATTCGTATCTTCGGTGGCAGGGCAAGCCCAGGCCAGTTTGTCGAAAAGCTATTCGAAAACCATCCAGTTTGTTTCCCAAACAAGTTTAAACTATACGCGATCATTTGACAAGCATAGTATTTCAGCGTTGCTTCTTTTTGAAACGAATGAAACAAATTTTGAAAATTTATATGCAAAAAGACAAAACTACGAGCTTGATATTGATGAGTTAAATATGGGTAGTTCCAGTCAGGCAGATATATCAAACAGTGGTTATTCAACCAAAGCCCGACAGATGGGGTATGTTTTCCGCTTAAATTATGATTTTGCCACTAAATACTTAGTTGAACTTAGCGGTCGGTACGACGGTCATTATTATTTTGCCCCAGATAAAAAATATGGTTTTTTCCCGGCTGTTTCCCTTGGTTATAGAATATCCCAAGAAAACTTCATGAAAAGCATAGGATGGATTGATAATCTTAAAATCAGGGCATCTTTAGGAGAAGTAGGTGCACTGGCAGGTTCTGCATATCAATACCTGAGTTCTTATGCTGTGGGTAGTAATGCCGGAGTCATAGCAGGAAGCACAAAAACAGGGCTTAGTGAAAGTTCCGAAGCCAACACAAATATTACTTGGGAAAGGGCCAGAAAAACAGATATTGGTGTGGATGGAACGTTTTGGAAAGGTCTTTTGTCAGTTGAAGCGGATTATTTCTATGAATACAGAAGAAATATGCTCGTAACACCTGATGTGGTCGTTCCGGTCGAATATGGAATTTCGATTAGCCAGGTCAATAAAGGTGAAATGGAAAACAAGGGTATTGATTTTACGATTGGGTCGAACTACAAATTTTCACAAGATTTGAAAATATCACTCAATGGAACTTTTACGTATGCAAAAAATAAGCTACTCCAGGTATATGAAACATCAGCCACTTACGACAACCCCTACCGAAGGAAAACCGGAAGACCACTGAATGCTCAATATGGGTACGTTTCCATGGGATATTTCCAGGTTGAAGATTTTGATAGTAATGGTAAATTGTTACCGGAAATTGCTACACAACCCTGGGGAACAGTAAAAGCAGGCGATATTCGGTATGAAGATATAAATGGCGATGGTAAAATAACGGAATATGACCAGACGTTGATCGGTGACCCTATCGTTCCGTTGATTATTTATGGGCTAGGCGGTGATATCCAATATAAGAATTTTTCATTTAACTTCCTGTTTCAGGGCACTGAAAAGTCATCAATCTACAAAGCAAACAGTGCTGCCTGGCTGTTTAACAACAACTATACAGCCCATGTTGAAAATCTGGATTATTGGACCACTGAAAACAGGAATGCCTTAAATCCCCGGCCAACCCCTACCCCAACAACAAACAATAACCGACAATCAAGCCATTGGGTAAAAGATTGCAGCTATTTACGATTGAAAAGTGCCACTTTGTCGTATAAGATTCCAGCTTCCATCATTCAAAAACTACGGTTTGAGAATGCGACAGTCTTTGTCTCCGGTCAAAATTTATTAACATTTACCAAATTTACAAACTATGACCCTGAACTCTCTGCCGCCGACGCCAATTTTTATCCGCAAACAAAGGTAGTCTCCCTGGGAGTTAATATTTCATTTTAAATTAAGTAGTTATGAAAAAAATAATCAATAATTTATCAGGTAAGGTTTTAACATTGCTGATAACAATTCTGGTAATGACTTCGTGCCAAGATTATCTTGAAATCACCCCTAAAGATAGAATCTCTGATTTAAGCGTATGGACGTCAAAAAGTACAGCAGAGTTATTCTTGAATGGCATTTATGGTATAATCCCCGATGAATACAACACCAGTGATAACGAAGAATTTTATACCGATAACATTCTGAGCACGTATGGTTCTTCTTACAGCAGGGCAACTTATGCATTAGCGGCATATACGCCTACAAACGGACCATCGAAATGGAGCCTATACACCTATATAAGGAAATGTAATGTGTTTATCACCAACGTTACCGTGTCTGAACTTGATGAAACATGGCGAACATTGAGGCTTGCCGAAGCCAGGTTTATCAGGGCTTATTTATATATGCTGCTTTGGACTCGTCATGGTGGGGTTCCGGTTATTACCGATGTATTGAACCAGAGTACACAGGGAGATGAGATTTTCAGGGCCCGCAACACCTTCGAAGATACATACCAATTCATAATAAATGAATGTGCTGAAATAACGGACAATCTTCCGGTTAAAGCGGCAGAGAATGGGCGGGTAACAAAAGGTGCAGCCTTGACATTAAAGGCTTTTTGTGAGTTGTTTTATGCAAGTCCGCTATATAATAAAACGAATGATTTAAACAGGTGGAAGACTGCTGCTGCAACCTATAAACAGGTAATAGACTTAAATGCTTATACTTTGTTTTCGAACCTTGGAACCCTATTCCTGGAAGCAAATAATTACAACAGCGAAGTTATTTTTAGTAAGGGCAAAAAAGGAGGAACTTCGATGGGTGGAAGCCGGGAAGGCTTATGGGGTCCATTGAAAGTTAATAACGTTAACAAAGCGTTTGGATATGCCAATCCTACACAGAACCTCGTCGATCAGTATTTTATGGCTAATGGGTTATCGATAACAGACCCCGGATCGGGTTATGATCCGCAGAATCCTTATTTAAACAGGGAAAAAAGGTTTTACAATGATATTCTGTATGATGGAGCATCTTGGTTGGGGTACCCTGTATACTTCTGGATTGGTTCGGGAGATGAAATGACATTTGATTTTGGAGATGCAGGTGACGCATCAAATACAGGCTATGCTTATATCAAAGGCCTTAATCCGACATATTCCAATACATTTGGCGATAATAAACTTAGCAGCGGCAATTACATTATTTTCAGATATGCTGAAGTTCTTTTAAGTTATGCTGAGGCACAAAATGAAGCCATAGGACCTGACGAGTCTGTCTATAGTGCAGTAAATAAGGTACGTACCCGTGTCAGCTTACCTGGCTTATCGACTGGTTTAACCCAAGCCCAGATGCGTGATGCCATTCGTCACGAACGAAGGGTAGAACTTGCCATGGAAGAAAAACGATGGGTTGACCTTATACGGTGGAAAATTGCTGAGACTGTTTTAAACGGTACGGTACACGCGATGAGGATAGAAAAGGTAAACGGGGTCAAGAAATACACCGTTGTTAATGCCCCCGGCGGCACCAAGAAATTTGATGCCACTAAAAATTACCTGTGGCCTATTCCACAAACGGCTATGGATCAAAATGAAAATCTGACTCAAAATCCGAATTATTAGACCAACATACTTTATACAAATATAAAATTCTCCGGATCCATTAGGGATTAACTCTAATTTCTTATGGTCCGGAGAATCCTGAGTGACTTATAGTAACCCTGAAAGAAATCTATGTCTCCTCGGGATCATTTATATCCATTAAAATTATCTCCAAGACAGGTATTTATTTTAAAATGAATTTAAATCAAAACAGAATAAAAAAAGGAGGAGCCTACTGTATGAAAAGATCTATGATTTCAATTATTATTTTAATGAGTTTTATGCTATTATTTATTAGTAGCACCGGAATCAGAGGAAATCAACTGGTAGAAGGAAACGCTACGGTTACAGTTTATATTGAATGGGGTAGCACTGCTCCTGAAGGGGAAATTGAAGTATTTAATGGTGAACTGAATGGTTTGCATATTATTAACGGGAAAGGAAAAGTAACAGGAAATGAGTTTTCCTTTAAGTCAGGGAAAAGGTATCAGCTCGGTGTATCAATCGAAAATGTACATCTGCAGCCAGGTCCGGGGGCAACTGTTGTTACGGTGAATACAGAAGAAAAAGGTTTTTCATTTCTGCTTCGTGATGTTACTTCCCGGTTTCCAATCTATATTTCCGAATATGAAGTTACAGTTCTTCCTGCTGATGACAGTCGGACTTTGAGCGAAATTCAGAAAAAAACCGGAGAAGCAGGATCAAAAACAAAACTGGGACAAATTGAGGACGAACCTGAAGAAAGCTATGAAAATGCCGCAAGACATACTCGTAACCAGTGTGTTCCTACTTGGCTGGGGGTTTCACGTGATTTCAATTTATTCGAAGTGGATTTTGGGTTCAATCATTTTAATAAGGGAATGGAATCCATAAGGCCCAAACGGGCATGCCAGAGTGTCAAGCTTCCTGAATTGAATAACGCTCCTGTTACCTATAACTTTGTGATGGGACGAGGGATTGGCGTGGTGCATGATGTTTCCCGTCACCTTGAAAAGGGATTCCTGCCCATCCTGCATACTGTCCTTCGTGATGAAGATATTTTATACAGGACCCGCACGTTTGTTACACTTGAGGGTTCTCCGCTAAAATCGGAAAATCTGAGGGGAACGCATTACCTTACCGCTGATGGATATTCGGGTGGTCATACGTTTACCAATAAACAGGAATCGGAATTTAAGGAACAGGAAAAAATTGAATTAAACAGGAAAGAAACTACAGTACTTTGTTTTCAGGCAATTGCTGTTAACACTTCAATGGCACTGCGTTATGCCTGGTTTAAATTTCCGGAGACCCAAAACTATAAATTTAATGTAGAAAATGGATTCAGTCAATTCTCAACAGACCGGGTATTTTGCATCGCCAGGATTAATAATAAACCAGCCCCATGCGAAGAGATATCTATTTTGCTCGCACCCGGAGACTCTGCCGTTTTCGAATTTTATGTGCCTCATACCCCTGCAACACACGATCGCGCTCTCAAGCTTGCCGGATGGGATTTTGAAAAGCAGCTAAAGGAATGCCGGTCTTTCTGGGAGAATAAGCTTTCAAATGCTTCCAGTATTCAATTACCTGAGAAAAGAATCCAGGACATGGTTTATGCCGGCCTTCTTCATCTTGACCTGACGACATACGGGTTGGAGCCGGAAGGAACTCTAGCTCCTACAATTGGTGTTTATTCACCTATTGGATCGGAAAGTTCACCCATTATCCAATTCATGAATTCAATGGGTTGGCATGATACAGCACGCAGATCAATTCAGTATTTCCTGGACAAGCAGCACGAGAATGGATTTATGCAGAATTTCGGGGGGTATATGCTGGAGACGGGTGCTGCACTTTTTACAATGGGGGAATATTTTCGCTATACGCATGACCTGGAATTTATTAAGAAGAATAAGGATAAGATTTTAAAATCCTGTGAATTTCTTATCAACGAACAGGATAGTAACAAGCTGGAAGATTTACGTGGAAAAGGATATGGCATGATGGTAGGTAAAGTAGCTGATAAAAATGACCATTTCCATTCATTTATGCTGAATGGATACAATTATTTAGGCCTTTCACGAAGTGCGGAGATGCTTTCAACTGTTGATCCGGCCATGGCTGAAAAAATCCGGATTCAAGCGGAAGATTTGAAGAAGAATATCCGTGAATCATTTTTTGCCTCGATGGAACGCTCACCGGTGATGCCCCTGGGAGATGGAACCTGGATGCCTTCAGTACCTCCCTGGCCTGACACAAAATGGCTCCCTCAATTATTTCTGGAGCCACTGAAACTATATTCTCATGCCCATTTTACAGTTAGGTATGCTACGACAGGACCTTTGTACCTGATCTTTCAGGAAGTTATTTCCCCTTACGAATCCGCAGCCGGATCAATGCTTGCATTTCATGCTGAACATCTCTATCAGCGTAACACTGTTTTTAGTCAACCTTATTATTCCCGCCATGCATGGCTCCAACTCAAAAGAGGCATGGTCAAGCCATTTCTTAAAACTTATTACAACACCTTTCCTGCTATATCGGACAGGGAAACATATACCTTTTGGGAACATATTCATCAGGTAAGCCCGCATAAAACCCATGAAGAAGCCTGGTTTCTGATGCAAACCCGGTGGATGCTTTACCTCGAAGAAGGACAAACACTGAAACTATTATCAGGTGTTCCCCGCGCATGGCTTGAAAATGGGAAAACAATCAGTGTGAAAAATGTTGCCAGTTATTTTGGTCCGTTATCATTCAATGTAAAGTCGAATGTTGAAAAAGGTATTATTGAAGTAACCATCGATTGTAATACAGACCGGAAACCCAATGATATTATTATAAGATTGCCTCATCCTTCCGGCAGAAAACCGGTAAAAGTTTCAGGAGGTGTTTATGACGCAACCACTGAAACGGTTCATTTAGCCTCATTTACAGGCCATGCCAGTATGAAATTAGAATATTAAAAGAAGCCTAAACCGAATAAAAATGAAACAGATATTATTATTGTTTTTTATCATTGTATTGATTAGCCCGAATGCTTATTCACAGAAGAATAAAGACCTTAACTCAGCATGTGAGGATAAACCGGTTTATGAAATAATTTCCAATAAGGATGTCATGGTTCCCATGCGTGACGGGGTCAAACTGGCCACTGACATCTATTTTCCGGGGAATAATGGTTTTATTGCCAAAGGTAAATTTCCGGTTGTTCTGATGAGAACACCATATAATAAGCTGGGACCCGATCAAGGGCCAGACATGCCAATTAGTTATGTGCCTTATGGATATATCGTTATCAAACAAGATACCCGGGGAAGAGGCAACTCAGAAGGGATATGGCATTATATGACTGATGACCGCAAGGACGGTTATGATGCCATTGAATGGATTTCCAAACAGCCCTGGTTCAATGGTAAAATAGGTATGGAAGGCACCTCCTATGTGGGTTGCACACAACATTTGGCCGCCATGGAAAATTGCCCGTATTTAACCACGATAGTTCCAAGGGACCCTGCCATTAATCATGGGAAATGGGGCGCCCGTTATGGAGGAGCTTTCCGGTTACGGGTGTGGTATTGGGCTATGAGACAGGCTGCAATTGGCAGCCGACAATCGAGGGACTCTACTTTAGAGGCCGAATTATTAAAAGAATTTTCTGATAAACAACATTATCTCCTTAATCTACCTCTGAGGAAAGGGATGACTCCCTTGCGCCTGGCAACGGAATACGAAGATATCATTATTAAACAGATGGAACATGGAGCTAATGATGAGTTCTGGCGGTTTAATAATATTGTCGATTACATGGATGAGCATAAGGATATCCCGGTATTTATGATTGGGGGTTGGTACGACCTATTCAGTACCAGCACAACGGAAACATACAGGAAATGGAATAGCACAAAGAAAAACCCGATGTATTTATTAATGGGACCATGGATTCATGGAGCTACTTCACAATCCAACGGACAAGTTGATTTCGGAAAAGAAGCGAATTTGGATCATAACAGAATGCATAAAATATGGTATGACCGCTGGCTTAAAGGAGTAGATAATGATTTCGATAAACAGTTCCCCTTCACTAATAAGGTTCAGCTTTTTGTCATGGGGACAGGTGATGGGCATAAAACCAATGAAGATAAACTCTATCACGGAGGTGAATGGCGTGCTTATTCCGATTATCCGCCAGTACAAGCCCAACATACTAAATTCTATATACATGAAGGAGGAACGCTTTCTCCCCGGCGTCCCGAGGTTCGTAAATCTTCAACTACTTATGAGTTTGATCCCAAAAACCCTGTACCCACGATTGGTGGCTGTACCTGCTGTTCGCAAGGGATCATGACAGATGGAGCCTGGAACCAATGGGGCGGAGAACATACCTGGACATGGCCACATCCAATACCACTCTCTGCCCGGAATGATATTGTTGTATTTCAGAGTGAACCACTGGAGAAAGACACGGAAATTATCGGCCCTATCGATGCAAAAGTATGGGCTTCATCGTCCACAACGGATACGGACTTTACAGTAAAACTGATTGATGTTTATCCTTCAGGTAAGGATTATCCCGCAGGTTTCGACCTTATTATGGGCGATGGCATTATCCGGGCACGTTTCAGGGATAGCGACAAAGAGGAGAAGTTTATGACACCAGGCCAGATTTACGAATTTAACATTAAACTGGATCCTTGTTGTAATGTTTTCAAAAAAGGTCATCGCATTCGTATCGATATTTCCAGCAGTAATTTTCCTCGTTTCGATGTAAATCCAAACAGCGGGGAACCGCTTAACAACAATCGCAGAATGATTACTGCTGTGAATACGATTTATCACGATGCAGAGCATCCATCCCATGTGGTTTTGCCGCTTATGCCTCAAAAATAATTATTGATAAAATAAGGCGCCTGTCTGATTGTCCGGCAGGCTCATAACCAATTTTAATAAATGGGAAGAATTAGTTTACTTATATTGTCAATTTTAGCCTCTTCCGGACTTTGGATGAAGTTAAATGCACAGGTACCTCCTCATCTTGATCCGAACTGGGAACTGGTCAGCTCAAAAAGCGACGAATTTAATAGTTCCGGTCTGAATCCGGCTTTGTGGGATAAAGCTTATTCCGGTTGTGGTTGGGGATGGGGATTTGGTTCTAATCTTGATTCATCAAATGTTATTATGGAAAATGGTTATCTCAAGCTAAGGCTTAATAAGTCAGATTCTATTATTTCTGTTGGTCAGATTCGTAGTAAAAACAGTGATTACAATTATGGTTATTTTGAGATTTCGGCCAAAATTCTGGACCCTGGTAATTACAAAAATGGCATTCCCTGTGCAACCGGGGTGTGGCCTTCGTTTTGGACCTACTGGGTTGATTATGCCCGATACAAATGTTATCATGATGAAATTGACATTGTTGAAACGTTATACGATAAATGTGAGGATGTCCATATCATGTCAGGGGGTGTGCATGACAAAATCCCGGAAAGCCTGGATACTTGTGCCTCCGGTTGTCAGGGGGTGAAGGTGTTTTCTGTGGAACACAAGCACAGTAACCCTTTATTTGAAGCTGAGCATAAGTATGCCGCGGAATGGTTACGGGACAGGGTCATTCTTTATTTTGACGACCAACCTGTAGGTGCTTACTTCGGGGATGGGGTCCCGAAACATTTGCAATACGTGGTTTTATCCATGCAGGTAAACAACAAATGGATAGATTTTGATGAAACAATCAAAATGCCACAGGATATGAAAGTTGATTATTTCAGGTACTACAAATTAATTGACAGGTATTGTGAAAAGGATGCTCATATTAAGAATAACTCCCAACTCAACAGGTTTAAGTTTGGTACAAGACGAAATATTGCAATTGGTACCGGTACAGGTTCCATTTCTTTATCTGCCGGTGATGTTAAAACGTTCAGGGCATCAAATGAAATTACGGTCAATGGTGATTTTTCGGTGCCATTAGGGGCAGAGCTAAACTTAATCCCGACCCGTAGTCAATAAAATATAATGTTTAAAATACGCCAAAATGAAAGTAAAAATTCTCTTTGTGATTGTATGCTGTTTTGCTTCTGTGAATTGTTTTTCCCAGCTAAAGGTTAAAACAGATGGTTCAGTTAAAATAGGTTCATTCACAAGCGGCTCCGGTTATCCTGACAGTTTATCCGATATTAAGCTCTATGTGGGAGGGAGTGCTTATTGTGCCGTTAGCTGGCAGGCTCCCGATGTAAACCGGAAAAGTAATATCAAACCGATTGATGATGCATTGGATAAACTGTTAAGGATAAATGGCAACACGTTTACCAATACGAAAAATCATGACCTAAATTATGGGTTTACTGCTCAGGAAGTTAAAGAAGTATTCCCGGGTTTAGTACGGGAAGTTGATGATTCTTTAAAATTTATGGCAATAAACTATGATGGTTTTGTTCCGTTGCTGGTTGAAGCGCTTAAGGAACAACAAACCACGATTGATAAACTCGGGAAGGAAATAAAATCGTCCCTTTTGCAGTGTCGAAAAGAGGAAAATAGTAACCAGCCCAAAGATGTCCATTTTACGGTCAGAATTAACCTTGATTTCCCTGATAATCTTTCTTCGGAATTGAATGTTAAGGATTTTGACAGTGTTTACTATGATCAGGCAATTTTGAAGATTCCAAAAACCTACTCCAAATCAGGGGCTCCGACACGATTGGTCTATTATGCCCACGGAGCCGGGAGCAACAAGGAAGGAATGGTCACTGCTAATTCGTGGTTCCCTGAAAACAATACACTAGTCGATGACAGTTTACTGGCAAACGGGTATGCCATTTTTGATGTTAACGGAGGCCCAGTTCCGGAAAACATGGGAGGAATATGGGTGGTTCAGTCTGTTTATAAAGCGTATGAATATATACAGCAGCATTATAATGTTTACAAAGAGATTTTTGTCATTGGATTATCGATGGGAGGATTATCGTCAACAAATTTTGTAAACAGGCACAGTCAGATTGTTTTAGCACATGGCATGTTTTGTCCTGTGTTGGATCTTTACGGACAGGCATGGAAAAATCCATGGTATTCAACTACAAGACGATCATTGGCAAGAATATACAACTTTAAGGATTCATCAGGAAATACATGGGACCCCTGCAAAGTAAAAGGATGGAATCCATTACTTACGAATACCTTTTCTAACGCAAAAGATACATTTAAAATTTACCCTGTGCCGGTAAAAATCTGGCATGGCACAAACGACAAAACTGTAAACATATCGGGTTCCAGAAAGTTTCACCGGTACATTCAAAATGCAAATGGTTTTTGCGAATTAAGAGAACTGGACAATGGTGATCATGGATTAAGCAAAGGGAATCCCGGGTTGATCCGTGAGATAATTCTGTTTTTCCGCAGGTTTGACAAGTAGTTCACGTTATCGGAAGTCACATCTTTTTAAAAATTAATATCATGAAGAAGACATTTTTTATTCAGCTAATCACCTCTGTTGCGTTGATTTGTTTGATCATTCCCAGGGTGGGGCAATCAACCTGCAACAGGATTTCCCCGGAGGCATGGGACAGCATGCCTGAACAAGAGCAGACCGGGTTTTCACCCTTTGATGAGGATTTATTTGACATTGCACCTTTTGCACGGTGTTGCACATGGGACCCTTCTAAAACCAGTTATCATCCTAACCGGGTTGGGGAGCTCAACGTTGAGGATATCTTTCATGGCAGGGATTTGCCTGCCAACCCGGATGGATCGTATATCGTACCGGTGGCCGGCAACGGGGAAAAGTGTATTGGGCTGCAATGGTATGAGTACCGGAACCTTGCCAGCCTTTCAATTGAATTTTCCAATAATTCATATATCCCTGATGCCGCTCTATCACGCGTGGAATGCTGGCTTGGAGAATCCGAATGGCAGGGCTTTTGGATGAAGCTTCCGGATGAGATAACGGTATCGGGGAAACAGTGGACGATTCCTGTGCGGGTCGATGTCAAAAAAACAGAGGATCAATTCGCAAAAATAACAAAACATGATATGATGAGTTATTTTGTGAATCCGTTAAAGGTTCGCTGGATATTTCCTTCCTCTCTTCAGCCTGTTCAATTAAGAAGCATTGAGGCTTTTACAAAATCTGAATATGATGTGGTGAAGCTGTCTTTGCAGAGCGAATCAGGAAAAGGCAAAGGAGTAATCACGTTATATAACGGGCAAATCATCGGGGCTTCCTCCCTGAAAAATTCCCTGAAGCAGGAATGGAAACAGGCAAAGCCTCTCATGCTGGACGTCAGGTATTGTACGTCTGATGCCATGCCTCCCTCTGATCGTACAATTCTCAATATAGAACTTCCATCCGGCAAATTTGGCGTTGCGGTAAAAGACATCCTAAAGAACGGCGGCGTTTATGTTCCTGATCATGGTTTTTATGTTAGTTTGGCCGATAAGCCACTCAGCTTAAAAGACTATCAGATGACAAAAATAGCAGGGGAAAAGACTGTTCTGGAACGGGTAAGGCAAATGCCTGACCAGAGCTTCGAACGGGCCATGGAGAATGCGCACCGGGCGGTACAAAATCAGGGGCCTTTGATGCTTTCTCTTGCCTGCGATAATGTAAAATACGTGGTTGAACGGCATGGGAAAACATGGTTTTCCGACAAGGTGGGAGGACGGGAAGAGCGGGAAAACGGTACGTTCCATTTTGTTCCCGAATTCGGCGCCACGAAAGACTGTTTATTTTCCAGGCATCTTTACGGTGACTGGATGCCGGTACCTGTACACACGTTCAGGGAAAACAATGTGGTGTATGAACAGATGACATTTGTGGCCCCGTCATCCAAAGAACGTGCAGATGTGAATGACTGGCTCAACACGGCGCCTCTTTTTGTTTCAAAATTCACGATTGAGAATACTTCGTCAGGTGAAACTCCGGCTAAAATGCAGGTCTCTTTCAAACTCAGCGAGGCGGAACCTGCTTCCCTTAAACAAACGGCAAACGGGATGATGGTCACCGGGAACGGGAAAATATTAGCTTTTGCCAATACATCCTCCGTTCGTTCTTTGAAAATAGGGAACGAAAATGGTTGCATCGTTGTGCAGGGGAATATGCCTGCCCATTCCAAAGAAACCTTTGTTGTTTATATTCCCGGGTGGGAAATAACAGTAGCGGAGTTACCTCTTTTCAGGAACCCGGATGATCTGCTGGCAGATACCGAGGCATACTGGACAAAGATCCTTTCTTCATCCATGAAGGTTGAGTTGCCGGGTAAGCTTCTGGGTGATCTCATTACCGCGTCACAGGTTCACTGCATGATCGCTGCCAGAAATGAGAAAGAAGGAAGTCTTGTCTCACCATGGATTTCATCGGATCGTTACGGGCCGCTGGAAAGTGAGGCACAGGCGGTGATCAATGGAATGAGCCTGCTGGGACACGAAGAATTTGCCCGGCGTTCTCTGGATTTCTTTATCAACCGTTACAATGCAGATGGGCTGCTTACCACGGGGTACACCTTATGGGGGATTGGATGGCATTTTTGGACACTTGGCAGTTATTACCAAGTTTATCGTAATTCCGGGTGGCTCCAATCGGTCGCCCCGAAACTGGAGAAGGCATCGAACTGGATCATCAATCAGCTTGAAAAGACAAAGCGCCTGGATTCGTCCGGCAAAATGGTGCCGGAGTACGGTCTGTTTCCCCCAGGTGTTTTTGCCGATTGGAATCGCTTTGCTTACATGATGAGACCCCAGGGAGAATTTTACGCTGGATTGAACGCTGTTGCAAAATCCCTCAATGATATCAATTATCCGGGTGGAGATCGTTTCATTGAAAAAGCAGAAGAATTCAAAGAAAATTTATTTCGGGCCTATCACTGGTCTCAGGCATGTTCACCCGTGGTTAAGCTTTCGAATGGCACCTGGGTTCCATACAGTCCCGCGATTATCGGAAGTTTTGGTACCGTTGCCGACATGTACCCGGGAGAGGATTGGCACCGTGCGTGGGGCAAAGATGTCAGCGCCGGGCCGCATCACCTCGTTCCGTTAGGTCTTTTAAACCAGAACGACAGCCGGGAAATTGACTGGATCGCCAATGATTTGGAAGACAACTGGTTTCTGCGAGCCGGGTTGGGTGAATATTCCCTTGAAGAAGTTCGGGAAAACTGGTTTGATCTGGGTGGCTTTTATAAGGTGCAGCCTTACTATGCGCGGATTACAGAACTTTATGCCTGCAACGACGATGTCAAACCTTTCATCAGGTCGTACTTTAACGCGGTCTCCACGCTGATCAGCAAGGAAAACCTCACATTCTGGGAACATTTTCACAATACGGGCGGCTGGAACAAAACGCACGAAACCGGCTGGTTTTTAGCTCAGACGAGGACCATGCTGGTGATGGAGCGCGGCAACAATGAATTATGGCTGGCGCCTTTTGTTACCAGCCATTGGATGAAGGATGGGATGGTTGTTGGTGTGAAACAGGCACCGACCGCTTTTGGTGAAGTTGATTATAAGATCACTTCGCATGTCAAGGATGGTTATATTGAAGCAGAAGTTACTCCGCCTGTTAGAAAGAAACCTGATACGATTGTTATTCGCCTGCGTCATCCTGATGAGAAGAAGATTAAATCCATAACAGTAAACGGGAAGGATTATCGTGATTTCGATGCGGAGAAAGACATCGTGTGCCTAAAAGGTTTTGATGGTAAGAAAATAACTGTTCGCGCAACATTTGATTAATTTTATAATCGTGTGCATTAATACTTGGAAGCAACTGAATTTAAATGACTTATACTCTTCTGAGACTCAAAATAATTATAAAGGACATTCATTAACTGACCAAACAAATAAGATGAAACGACTGGCGTTATATATTTTCTCGTTTTTTATAACTTTTATCTTATATTCTGATATTTATTCACAGGACATTGCAGGGGATAGATTATTCAATAACGTTATTGAATTACGTAACGACGAGGAATGTTGTCAGCAGTTCTTTACGGTGTTTTGTAAACCTTCACCGGTACGTCCGGCAGTAAAGTTCTTTTTACAGTCAAAAGATCCGGATGTGTGGGTCGCGAAGGCAATACCGGAAGATCCGGAATTGTCGGAAATCCCGCTATGGAGTATAGCGGTGGAATATGAAAAGCCGGATAAAATATCGGCTGGTGGTTTTCCTGTATTGATCAACAGAAATGTTCCTGAACTCCTTCCTATTAATTACAAAGCCTGCAGGCGTGAGACAGAAGGTTGTCATGTTTCACCAACTTACGGGGACCATGTAAAGGATTGGGATGCTATGCTGCAGAAAAAAAACGAGATATTGCAGGAGGCAGGACTGACAGATTCATCCCCTGACCGGGATAAAGTACAAGCCATTGCCGGTTGGTGTTACAGGCAACGAAAGCATACAGAGAAACAATTGGGAGACCAACCGTGGCATCCGGTGGAGCATATTACCTATGGAGGTTTCTGTGTATTTGCCGCCCATGCGCTCATTGCATTCTGCAGTATCATGGAAATCCCGGCCCGGACAGTTGGCTGGTCCAATCATTGCTCTGCCGAGGTGTTTATTGACGGGCAATGGCGATGGGTGGAGAATACGATTGCAACATGTGACTATATGCTTGAAAAACGGGGAAAAGGTCCTTTGTTCAGCTTCTCGTTTCTTGAGATGATCGCAGATCCTTTTAAGTATGGTTTACCTGAAGATACACCTTACGATACCTTTACCTGTATGGCTGACGACAGAGGACAACGCCTGTTCTTCTCCAACCTGGAAGCTTATTCCAAATGGCATTTTATTCACGGAGGAGAGGGACAGCCTCAAAAGCTGATCACATTTCAATCAATCAGTGAACTCAGGGCATTATATCCTGAAAAGGATACCCTGATGTATATCTGCGCGGGAGACAAGCCGGTTATGTATTTACATCCGTTTGATAAACATGACTATATTCAGAATTCGTACACACGAAAAATCTATCAAAACCTTGGGCTCAGGCAATGTTTTTATTTGTCCTCTTCGCAAGGTGTAAAAAATGTTCAATCGATTCTTTTGACAGATGATGAGCTAAAGGACATGCCGGAAGATGGCGGAGCATGGTATTACAATATTAACGGGCATAAAATGTATTTACGGGATATGGGTGGCTGGCGTGTCGAAGAGGCAAATGAAGTAATTCGGGAAAGTCACATAATCGTTGATATTCCAGTGGAATATTTGAATTTTAATTAACTGGCCGGGCGTTATGAAAATAATATTGTTGATCTTACCGGTTATCATGTTGACTGTCGGGGAAGCAGTTGGTACAAATAAAGTTATCATCATGGTAAACAACGGGTCTTTCGCCTCTGCAGAGGCCGCGGCTTTCGGAGAGGAACAGGTTGATTTTTGGGACGGTGATTTTCAGGATGACAGGGCATGTACCGAATGCTTTGCAGCCGTGGAATTAAAAAAATACCTGGTCAAAATCACAGACATAAAAGAGGGTGATATCATTTTAACCGGAGTGAATAAATTCCCGGATAGAGGTGATGTTTTTATTCTTGGCTCCAGGGAATCCAATCCGCCGGTTGCTGACGGAGATGTTCAATTTGCATCGGAACAATCTTTTAAAATATCAACAAAAACTGACAAGGGCAGGATTATTACCAGGGTACAAGGTAGTGACAGGATTGGTACTCTATATGGCGTTTATTATTACTTAAATAAGCTTGGTATTCAATTTTACGGTCTGGGTGAAACCGGGACGGTATATCCGACAGCAGCAGTATCCATTACAGCGGATATGAGTGTTGTTGAAAATCCATCTTATCTGACAAGAGGTTTTAATGCATGGGGGGACAGAAAATGTGACGATGAGTTTTTCTTGTGGATGGCAAGAAATCGAGTGAATTTATGGGCCTCTCAAAATCAACCGGTTGCCTTGCTTAAAAAGCTTGGGATGAAATTTGCAGATGGCAGTCATGATATGCATAATCTCTATCTTAATCCGGAACATGAATATTCGTATGATCATCCAAAATTCGAAGGTGACGGAAATAAGCCGGAAGATCCGTATAATCCAAGCGATGAGTACAAGGGCGACATTGATGGCAACGGGAAACTGACAAATTTTGAGGCGCATCCGGAGTGGTATGGATTACACGACGGGAAGAGGAGCAACAATATAGCTGAATGGGAGGGGGATAATTTCTGTACTTCCAATGCTGATGCAAGAAAAGAACTTACGAAAAATTTTGTTCAGGATATTATTGACGGCCAAAAATCGAAGGCGGATATTGTCAGGGTAGGTATGCTCGATAACGGGAAATGGTGCGAATGTGAAACCTGTAAAAACAGTGGCAATTATACGTCCAGAAGTTTTACAATTCTTAATGATCTTTTAGAAGGAATAGAGCTTGCACGTTCCCATGGAAGGCTCAATCGTAAAGTGCACATACAAATTGCAGCTTATTCTGAAACACTTTCTCCTCCTGACAGACCTTTACCCGAGAGCTTTGATTATGAAAATATCTCCGTTAGTTTTGCACCGATCGAACGTTGTTATTGTCACAGCTTTGCCGATCCGGCCTGCTCTGAAATAAATGCCAAACTTTTAAAAGATTATCAGAATTGGGTAACGGGCGAGGGCCGAAATTACAAAGGCGCGATAACTTTCACCGAATATTACAACATAAGTTCGCTGAAATCGTTGCCCACACTTTATACTAAAGTTATTTCAGCGGATATTCCATGGTATTATAGGAATGGTGCAAGACATTTTCGCTGGATGCATACTCCAACTAAGTTATGGGGGACATGGACATTAACACAAAATCTGCTTTCAAAACTTCTATGGAATGTGGATACGGATGTGAATAAATTTCTTGACGAGTATTTCAGCTTGTATTATCCAACGACGACAGAACATGCCAAAAAGTTTTATGAACACCTTGAAATAGCCATGATACAAACCAAATCATTCAAACATTTTGTTTTTACACCTAAAGGTTCTTTTTCGTTCAGAAGCTGGACAGGACTAATTACAGGCGAAAAGAAAAACATTTTCTCGCTGGATCACATGAAATATGAAAAATATTCACCTGTAATAAACGATGGACCCGATATGGTTGAAATCATAGATCATTTGAGATTGGCACGAATGGAGATTGACGCGGCTTTAGTACAATGCCATAATGATAAGGAACAGTCCAGGTTGATTGATGACGAACGAAGATTTGCCTATGGTGAATCAATGATCAATTTCTTTTATCATCTTGTCAGAACGGCAATATTCCATAACACCGAAAATACAGTTTTGGCAAAGCATGAATTTACCCAGGTAAAAAAATATGCAGAAGAATTAAAACAGGTAAAGGAACTTGTTCAGGTAGCCTCTGATGATTCCAATGCCGAAAACGGTTTTGTCGCTACCCAAATGGTGGATGTTTATGAACTTTACGAAAACAGATATGGGTTAAAATAAAAATGACGATGAAAAAACCTTTTAAGAACAGCCTTTTGCAGTTTGCCGTATTCCCGATCTTGTTGTGTTTATCTGCCTGTATGGTTTTCGTCATGTGCAGGGGGAAGTCTGCGGCAACATCGGAGAACCTTGAAGCCGGGTTTATGACACCGCCTGAAAGCGCCAAACCGCGTGTATGGTGGCACTGGATGAATGGTAATATCACAAAAGAAGGCATCCGGGCTGATCTTGAGTGGATGAAGCGTGCGGGGTTCGGTGGTTTCCAGAGTTTCGATGCGGGACTTTATACCCCGCAGGTGGTCGATAAACGTTTAACCTACATGACTCCCGAATGGAAGGAGGCCTTTTCATACGCGACAAGGCTGGGAGATTCACTGGGTTTGGAAATGGCCATTGCCGGGTCACCCGGTTGGAGCGAGACTGGTGGACCATGGGTGAAACCTGCACAGGCAATGAAGAAATTTGTTTGGAGCGAAATTCGGATTGAGGGGGGACATCCCTTTTCCGGAACTCTGCCTAAACCACCAACTACCACCGGCAGATTCCAGAATGACTCTGGTGGAACCAGACCTAGTCAATATTGGGACGAGTATGAGGACAAGGGATTTTATGCCGATGATGCTGTCGTAGCTTACCGGGTACCGGAAAATGATATCACGATGGCAGATTTGAAGCCAAAGATTACATCGAGTGGAGGAGAGTTTGATCTCACTACACTTACAGATGGAGATATTGTAAAATCAATCTTTTTACCATCAGCTCCGTCAAACGGCAAATCATGGATACAGTTCGAATTTTCAAAACCTGAAACTTTTCAGTCCGTCACCATGGCAGCAGATGAGGCCGACGGACACGGCACCCAGACGTTTAAAGTCAGTGATGATGGTCTTCAATTCAGAACAATCGCAGAGATTGAAAAAGATGATCAGGTACCACAGGTTACGGTGACATTTTCACCGGTTACAGCAAGGTTTTTCCGTGTTGCTTTTACATCACCGGCCACACAAGTCACCGGCGGTGGGATGGAAATCGCAGAGCTAGTGCTGCATCGTACAGCCCGGGTGAACCGTTTCGAGGCAAAAGCAGGGTTTGCCACGGCAACCGACTTGTATACAGCCTTAACGCCTTCTGTCGATACCGGCGATGCAATCCGTAAGGTGGATGTGGTGGATCTGACCTCCAGGATGCAGCCTCATGGTAAGCTCAACTGGACACCTCCTGAAGGTAAATGGGCTGTGTTGCGCTTTGGCTATTCGCTCACCGGCAAAATGAACCACCCGGCTTCCCCTGAGGCTACCGGTTTGGAAGTTGATAAGCTCAATGCTGAACATGTGAAAGCCTATTTGAACAATTACCTTGACCAGTATCGGGATGCCACAAACGGATTGATCGGCGAAAAGGGACTGCAATATGTAATCTTTGACAGTTATGAAGCCGGTATTCAGAACTGGACCGATCATATGAAAACTGAATTCAGAACAAGACGAGGCTATAATATGCTTCCTTGGCTGCCTGTATTAACGGGACATATCGTGGAAAGCGTCCGGGCCAGCGACCGGTTTCTGTGGGATTTCCGGAAAACAATTGCAGACCTTATCGCTGAAAATCATTACGGGCAATTAACAGCATTGCTTCATGAACGGAATATGGGGAGTTATGTTGAGGCGCACGAATCTGGTCGTGCATTTATCGGTGACGGTATGGAAGTCAAACGCAATGCAGACATACCAATGAGTGCCTTATGGACTCCCAACACATTTGGCGGCAGGATAAGTATCCTACACAAAGCCGATATCCGTGAGTCAGCTTCTGTGGCGCACATTTACGGACAAAACATGGTGGCCGCCGAGTCCATGACATCTGACGGCCCTGCGTGGGGCTGGTCTCCCGAATATTTAAAACCGGTTGCTAATATGGAATTTGCCAGTGGTGTAAACCGGATCGTCCAGTCTGTTTCCGTTCATTCACCGGATAATGATAAAATACCGGGACTTAGCCTCGAACATTGGGGACCCTGGTTAAACAGACATGAGACCTGGGCTGAACAGGCCGGGCCATGGATCACCTACCTGGCCCGCAGTTCCTATATGTTACAGCAGGGAAAATTTGTAGCTGATATCCTTTACTTTTACGGAGAGGATAATAACATTACAGCGCTGTTCGGGAATAAATTACCCGATATTCCGTCAGGTTATAATTATGACTTTCTGAACAGCGATGCGCTTGTCCGTATCCTTTCGGTGGATCAGCAAGGACATATCGTCACACCGGGCGGGACGAGCTATCGTTTGCTGGTTCTCGATCCCAACAGTAAATACATGTCTTTGCCGGTGCTGCGCAAAATCAGCGAAATGGTAAAGGCCGGAGCTGTCGTCGCCGGTGAAAAGCCGGTTGATACACCAAGTTTAAGTGATGATCAGTCCGAGTTCAGAACTCTTGTTGATGAGCTGTGGGCAAACGGAAAAGGTGAAAATAGCGTAGGCAAAGGGAAAATTTATGCAGGACTTACAATCGCGGAGGCTCTCGCCTGTTTAAAGTTTGTACCCGACTTTGAGTACACCAAGCCGCAACCTGATACAGAACTTTTATTTGTTCACCGTAGACTGGATCATATGGATATCTATTGGGTGAACAACCGGAATGACCGCGTGGAAAACATGGAGACAACCTTTAGGGTAGAGGGAAAAATACCTGAAGTATGGCATCCGGAAACAGGTAAAATTGAAGAGGTTTCTTATCAGATCGCGGATGGGCATACTACAGTTCCATTGAGAATGGAACCAAACGATGCTGTGTTCGTTGTTTTCCGTAAAAAGGCCCGAAAGTCATTTTATAAATTGACACAACCGGTTGAAACACGGCTTGCTGTGATCGATGGCCCATGGAATATCAGTTTCCAAACAAACCGTGGCGCACCTGCACAAGTAGTCTTCGATGAACTCACTTCATGGAGTAAAAATGCCAATCCCGGGATAAAATATTTCTCCGGAACCGCGAGCTACACAAAAACCATTCAGGCTTCTCCTGATTGGTTTCGGGAGGGTTCTCAAATCTGGTTAGACCTGGGATCGGTAAAAAACCTGGCAGAAGTGGCAGTGAATGGTGAGTCCCTGGGGATTATCTGGAAAAAACCATTCCGGGTAGATGTAACCGATGCGCTGAATGCAGGCGGGAATACATTGGAAATAAAAGTCACCAACCTTTGGGTCAATAGGCTAATAGGCGATCGGCAACCCGGTATTTCCCATAAGTACACCTACACAACTTTGGAATTCTATAAGGAGCATTCACCGCTATTGCCCTCGGGGCTGCTGGGTCCCGTGACGATCACAGGTCTGTTTGTGAAATAGAATATAAAAAATATGAATTCAAGAGAAAGGGTTTTAGGGGCATTTAACCAAACAGGTTACGACCGGATTCCGGTCAAACACGAAGGGACACCGGAAATCAACCGGATGATCATACGCCATTTCGGGTTGAAAAATATGGAACAGCTTTTACGGGTTGTCGGTGACGACTTCAGGTATGTTGAACCGGTTTATATAGGGCCGGAACTGCATAAATTTCCTGATGGCAGTGTAGAAGGCTACTGGGGCGAACATTACAAGTATGCCGAATTTGAAGGAGGAAAATACCTGGAAGCCAGTTACCTGCCATTTGCAAATATCCAGTCACTTGATGATTTGGATAAGTCTCACTTTCCAAAAGCAGATTGGTTCGATTATTCAACCATCAGACAGCAATGCCAAAAAATTGCGGACCAGGGGTATGCCGTTTGTTTTGGTACCGCAGGAGACATGGATTTTATTAACAGCATTGCCCGTGTCAGGGGAACCGAGCAGGTTTTGATTGATCTGATAACTGATGACCCGGTTTATTTGGAAATAATGGATGCCCGTTTTCGATTTTATTACGATATGCACGAAAGGGTATTGCAGACTGGCGACGGATTAATTGATTTCACCCATATTGGAGAGGATTTGGGTACCCAGAATTCACAAGTAATTGACTTTGAAATTTTTGACAAACATTTTGCAGGAAAGTTTAAAGAATATTTTGAAATGGCCCACCGCTACGGAGCAAGGACCATGATGCATATGTGCGGCTGCGTCAGGGCATTTTTACCGCGTTTAATTTCGTTGGGTCTGGATGTTTACGATGTGGTACAACCGACAGTTCCGGAAATGGATATTGCGGTATTACAAAAAGACTTCGGTGACAGAATCACCTTTTGCGGAAGTGTCTGCGTTCAGAGTACGATGGCCTTCGGAGATGTGGCCGATGTAACGAAAGAAGTGGAGCGCCGGAAAAGGCTTTTTCCGAAAGGCGGACTTTTTCTGGGGCCTTCCCATGCCATTCAGGTAGGAACTCCCCTTGAAAACATTCTGGCCTTATACCGTTCGGCGGGAAGTTTAGCGGAAAAGATTGACGATTCGATTCTCTCTGTCAAAGAAGGTAAAGATGCAGAGGAGATCAACCTGTCGAAACTTTTTTAACTATTTGTTCCAAATGATGGATGTCTATGAAATATTCAAAGAAAAAATAAAAAGATCAATTTTTTTCGGGAAGGAATATCCGGACAAACCGGAGTCAGATCGCTGTTACTTAATAAAATTTTTCACTTTCACTTCCAATAAAAATGAAAAAACTAATTCTTTTTCTTTTTGTATTTACCGGGTTAATGGATTCAACGGCCATTCCGTTTCAGAATGACTTACGGTTAGATTCCGGGAAGCACGTTTTCTGCAGGCAACGACAGTTATCCGATGCCAGTCCGGCAGAAGTTCCGGGCATGAATCAGTATAATCTTTCCGGAATATGGAAAGTAACGTGGAATGATGGGAATCACGGTCCGAATCATGTTGATGCGTTCTCCATGATGGATCCTTTAAATGACACGCTCCGTTATCTGGATGTTGACGTTCCCATGGATTTGATCGTAGCCATGCAAAAAAAAGGAATGATTGGCGACCTGAATTATGGTACAAATTATTTATCTGCACGATGGGTAAGTGAACAATACTGGCAATATTACAAACAATTTAATGCCCCGAAAGAAGCTTTAAATAAACCGGTATGGTTGAAGTTTGACAGGCTCGATTATTCCGCGAGGATTTACCTGAACGGTCAACTTATCGGGAACCATGAAAATGCTTTTATTCCTTGCCTTATTGATATTTCAGGAAAACTAAAAGAAGGAAATAATATTCTGACAGTTGGCATTGAAAGCGGGCTGTATAACGTTGCAGATAAAAATCTGACCAATTATAATAGTTCGCTTAATGTTCATCTTAACAAACGACACTGGATACGTAAGCCTCAGTACCAGTTCTCGTGGGACTGGAATCCACAATTGATCAACGTCGGTATTACCGGGAATGTTTCGCTGATTTGGAGGGATGAAGCCAGATTAGATAATATTGTGCCCTGGATAAAGATATCGGATGATTTGTTGTCAGCAGATATTGAAATTAGAGCATTCATCGAAGGGGGAAAAGATACAAGCTCTCTTACTCTGGAGGCAACCTTGGTTGAAACGGATCAGCGGGTTTTGTCGCAAATAAAAGTAGCAGAAGGAGTTAACCCTTTCAAGCTAAAAATGAGGGTTAACAAGCCTAATCTGTGGTGGCCTGCAGGACAAGGTGACCAAAATTTATATACGCTGAAAGTTGATATAAAATCAGATGGCAAAGTGATAGATTCCGGTTTCAGGAAAATTGGATTCAGGAAAATAGAGGTTGACCGATCACGGCATCCGGTTAAGGGGAATTTCTTTACAATAAAAGTTAATAATCGGCCTGTTTTCATGAAAGGAGGGAACTGGGTGCCACCAGATATGATTTACAGCAATATCGAAGTTAAACAGCTCGAAAAGCTGGTAGATATGGACGTTAAGGCAAATTTCAATATTCTTCGTATCTGGGGAGGAGGTCTTTTTGCCGGTAATGATTTGCTCCGATTATGCGATGAGAAGGGACTTGTTGTATGGCACGACTTCTTGTTTGCTTGCTCTAAATATCCTGGTGATGACGTTGATTTCTATAATAACGTAAAGGAAGAAGTAAACTGGGCAGTCCGTGAATTTGCCTATCATCCTTCCCTAATTATATGGTGTGGCAATAATGAGATAGAATGGGGCACATGGGCATGGGGTTTTACAAATACAGGAAAAGTAGCTCCGGATTATTTCATTTACCATCATCTGATGCCAATTATAATGAAAGAAGAAGATCCATATCGTTTATATTGGCCAAGTTCGCCTTATTCAGAAAATTTGGAATTTCCCAATAGCCCCTATACCGGCGATCAGCATCCCTGGGATGTTTCGTTAGGGAAAGATAGCACCAGCTTTTGGGCTTATAGAAAATATGTTGACCGTTTTCCAAACGAGGGCGGAGTTCTTGGCGCCAGTTCCCCGGCTACCCTGCGTCAGTTTTTGCCTGCCGGCGAACAGTTCATTCGCTCTTTCTCGTGGGATTTGCACGATAATCTGGTGAATTTCTGGAACGATAAAAAAGGTATAACATATCGATTTGTGGAGGACTGGCTTGGCAAAGACTATACGAAAATGAGTTTTGATGATTACGTATTTGCCAGCGCATTACTTCAGTCAGAAGGATTGTCAGAATACATAAATAATTATCACAGAAGAATGTACAGTAGTTCAGGCACTATATTTTGGATGTATAATGATTCGTGGCCGGTTACTCACGGCTGGACAATCGTAGATTATTACCTCCGGAAGAAACTTGCATACCATCCGGTAAGAAGGGCATTTGAACAAATTTGTGTTGTAGTGGCAGAGGAAGGTTCGAAAATTAATATCTATGGGATAAACGAAAGACAGAAACCATGGACTGGTAAACTTCAATATGGGTTGTTCGGGATAAATGGTAAATATGCTGTTAATGAGCAGAAAAACATCTTATTACCCCCGAATTCATCGACGATAATCGCTTCTTTTGAAAAAAAAGTTTTTGAAGAAGCAGGAATTAAGGATCATGGAGCATTTGCCATATTGAAAGACAAAGCAACAATTATCTCGCAACACCGGTTGTTTCTGACGAGATTTAAAGATCTTGAGCTATCAAAACCTCAGGTTTCGATCAGGCAAGACGACGATAAAGCTACCATTAGTTCCCCTTCTTTTGTCTGGGGGCTTTGCCTCGATGTTGATGGAGAATCAGATATTTCCGACAACTGTTTTGACCTTCTTCCTGATATTTCATATGTGGTTAATTGCCCAAAGGGAGCTAAAATAGAAGTAAAAATGACTGGTAATGATTTGATGAACAGATGAAATGTATCAAAAAGACAATGAAATTTGAACCTGATTATACGAATCTTCTTCAGGTTCTGAATAATCAAAGATCGGATCGTTTGTCGTTGTACGAACATCATATTGACGCACCGTTTATTTCGAAAGCACTGGGTGAAAAAATTTCATCTGAAGGATTAACAGCCAGTGAATTGGAAGGATACTACCGAAAATTGATCGGATTTTGGAAAGATATGACTTATGACGGCTTTGATTTTGAAGCGGCAATATGTGATATCCTGCCGGGACATGGAGCTATTATGGGAGGAATGGCAGGCCCAATTCAAACCAGGGAAGACTTTGAGAAATACCCTTGGGAAAACATCCCCGAAATATTTTGGAAAAATTACACCCCCCATTTTGAAGCAATCCGGAAAATCTTGCCTGCCGGGATGAAAGCTTATGGAGGCTGCGGGTACGGTATTTTTGAAGCAAGTCAGGATTTGGTGGGATACGAATACTTATGTATTATGCAGTGTATGGATCCCGATTTGTTCGCTGATCTGTTCCTCCGGATTGGTGATCTTTGGGTAGAATTATGGCAAGGAGTTATCGAACGATATTCTGACATATTTGTCTTTTTCAGGATGGGCGATGATCTGGGGCATAAAACTTCTACGTTACTCGACACGGATATTATCCGTAAGCATATTTTCCCACAGTATAAACGCGTTATCGAATTGGTACACTGGTCTAGTAAAAAGTTTTTGCTACATTCATGCGGGAATATCTTCCCTTTAATGGAAGATATCATCAATTTAGGTATTGATGCCAAGCATTCCAATGAAGACCAGATTGCCCCTTTCGATAACTGGATTGAGAAATATAACAACAGAATTGGATTGTTCGGAGGGTTCGACCTGAATTTGCTGGTATTGGAAAAATCTGAAACAGTATTTCATACAATCGTTGAACAGGGAACACTCTATCGAAAGATTGCAAACGGGTACGGGTTGGGTTCCGGGAATTCAATCCCCGGCTACATTCCTGTTGACAATTTTTTTGCAATGGTCGAAGCTGTTAAAACGATAAGAAAAAATGAAGAGAATTAATAAAATACATTAGATTTTCAGTTTAAAACTCAAAAAATGCTAATACAATTAACTATGAATTCAAGAACCATCAACCATTTCCGATCCTTCAGACTTTTAATCTTTTTTGCAATATTCAGTTCTTCTGCATTTTCCCAGAAACAGGAAATTTCTTGGGGCGATCAGGGAAACGGCACTTACATCAACCCGATATTGAATGCCGATTATTCTGATCCCGATGCAATTCGCGTGGGAGATGATTATTACATGGTCTGTTCAGAATTCCATTTTATGGGTATGCCGGTGCTCCATTCAAAAGACCTGGTCAACTGGACTATCATCGGTCAGATTTACCATGAGTTTAGATTTGCCCCTGAATTTGATACCAACGACCGCTATGCAGGCGGAAGCTGGGCCCCGTCTATTCGCTATCACGACAAAAAGTTCTGGGTTTATTTTTGTACTCCCGACGAAGGACTTTTTATGACTACGGCCGAAAAACCGGAGGGTCCCTGGGAACCTCTGACGCAGGTTGTAGAAATTCCCAAATGGGAAGATCCGTGTCCATTCTGGGATGACAACGGGCAGGGCTATCTGGCCCGAAGTATTTGGGGAGCAGGTCCTATTATCGTACATAAATTAAGTCCCGATGGTAAAAAACTGATGGATGATGGCGTTACTGTGTATACAGGTCCTGTAGCAGAAGGTCCCAAACCCTTTAAACGAAATGGTTATTATTACATTAGTCTGCCCGAAGGTGGTGTTGGCGAAGGCTGGCAAACCATTCTGCGCTCTAAAAATATTTATGGTCCTTACGAAAAAAAAGTAGTTCTTGAAACCGGTTCAACCCACATTAATGGGCCTCATCAGGGTGCTTTGGTCGATACTCCGGACGGGGAATGGTGGTTTTTGCATTTTCAGTTGTATCCGCCACTGGGAAGGGTTGTTCATCTGCAACCGGCATGGTGGAAGGAAGACTGGCCGGTAATAGGGGTGGACATCGACCGGAATGGCATTGGTGAACCTGTTTATTCCTGGCAGAATCCGTATAAAAATACAACGGTTGCCAAACCCCAGGCAACAGATGATTTTGACTCCCCGAAACCCGGATTACAATGGGCCTGGAACCATAATCCGGTTGATAAAGCCTGGTCGTTGACTGAAAACCCAGGAAAACTAACCCTTCATGCCCTTCATGCCGATAACTTTCTGAAAGCACAGAATACACTTACCCAGAAAATCATGGGATACAACGGTGAAACCATTGTTTTACTGGATGGGAAAAAGATGAAAGAAGGACAGAAAGCCGGACTTTGCGTTATGGGAAAGGACTACGCGCTCGTAGGATTGAAAAAGCAGGATGGGAAATTCTACCTTTTCACCGATGTAAATGGAACCCAAAATGAAACAAAGATTGCTGCCTCCTATATCTGGCTAAAAGTAAGGATCACTTCAGAAAAAAATCAAAACCAGTTCAGCTACAGCTCCAACGATAAACAGTTTATCCCTGTTGGCGACAATTTCGAGGTACTCTATGGACACTGGAAAGGTCCCCGGATCGGCCTTTACAGTTTTAACGAGACGGAAGAGGGAGGGATAGCTGTTTTTGATTCTTTCCGATATGGGTTTAATTAAATTCCTATCAAACACTATTACAGCATCGGAGATGTCCTGTCAGGCAGTACAACCCACAAAAACGCAGTAATGAAAATTGCTGCGTTTTTTATAAATGTCGCTTAAATTCCTGGCAAGAACGAAACTGTTCTGTAACTACACCTGACGATTTAAATCCGACCAAAGAGAAGTCCTGCTTTAGTAAAGCCAGCACAACTTTTAAATTTTTTCTTCGTATTTTTCGCTATGGGAAGATATTTATATATCAGAAATTACAGTGTAATTCTTTGAATATAAACAATTAACGCACAAATATTGTTTGTATGATTTTAGGTAGGTGAGAATCGGACTATATATAATTCATATCTGAATACGTTTATAATAACTGGCATTGATTGGTCAGATAACTTTATACCCGGAAATGGAACGAATGGCACAGCAACAAGAATGGTTTCGAGAGGTATTCAGGAATAACTACAAACACCTGCATAACTATTTGTATTACCTTTCGGGCGATATTGACTGGAGCGAAGATACTGTTCAGGAGGTCTTTCTATTGCTGTGGGAAAAAAGGGACACCATTCTGGTCGACACGCTAAAGCCGTTTCTTTTTAAAGTTGCCCGCAATCTGTTTTTGAAAAAAAAACGTCATGAAGCAGTAACCCTTAAATTTGCCAGACAGGTTGCAGCCGACGGACAGCAGGAAAGCCCGGAATTTGAATTGGAACAACAGGAATTCGACCTGAAACTGCAAGAAGCAATTTCAGTGCTTCCCGATCAGTGCCGTACTATTTTTCTGATGAACCGCATGGATGAAATGAAATACCACGAAGTTGCCAAAGCGTTAGGAATTAGCCAGAAGGCTGTGGAAAAGCAAATCAGCAAAGCGCTCCGGATTCTCCGGGAAAAATTAATTGATGAGGATGACCGGAAAAGCAATACAAATAACAGTTCTTCAAACCATTCCAATAAATTACCTTCATTTTTATACCAGGCGCTTCAGGTTTTTTGCTCCGGTGGTTTTGCCTTATCAGTTGTTCTCTTCCTTCTTTTGTTCCTGTATTTTCCTTTCTCTGCCACGGCCCAAAACCCGGTTATTACTTATTCTGTTTCCGAAAAAAAACTCAGCGAGGTTCTTGAAGATATATCCCGGAGCCACCCGGTAAAATTTGCATTCGACGCGCAGGCATTTTCCGGAATCCGCGCCACGGTCGATGTCCGGCAAGTTTCTGTCCGGGAATTTCTCGAACGCCTGTCAAAACAATTTTCGCTGGATTTCAAACTGATGGAAGGAACCTGGATTCTGCAATTGAAAAAAACAGAAACTCCCGATCCTGTTTTGCCGGTGGCAACAAAAAACAGTTTGTCCGGGTTTGTGAGTGACATTACTACCGGAGAACCGCTGAAGTACTGTAACATTGTATTGTCAAACCAACACGGTACCAGTACCAACGATCTGGGGTATTTTTACATGGAAACTCTCTCCGATTCGGTACACTTTTTTATCAGTCATTTGGGCTACCAGCGACTTGATACCACTGTATCATTGGATCATAAAAATCCAATATTGCTGAAATTGAAACCTTTCACTATCATGATGGAAGAAATCAAAGTACAGATGCAGGAAAAAAACATGTTGGAATTATCGGAATACCCTGAAAAAATTGGTTTTAACCCGGCCAAGTCGTCCGCCATTCCACGACTTTCGGAAAATGATCTGGTGAACATGCTGACCCTGATTCCGGGTGTTAACTTTCTGGGCGGGCAAACCGGTGGCTTATCGATCCGGGGTGGAAATCCTTCGGAAAATCTGATTCTGCTTGACGGCATACCGGTGTTGGAAACCGGCCATCTGTTCGGGAACCTGAGTGTTCTGAATGCCGATTTCATAAAACAGGTATTTGTTTCACGCGGCGGATTCGATGCGTCGCAGGGAGAACGAATTTCAGGAACGGTTGAACTGAATGGAAAAACCGGTTTTCGCGATCATGCGCAAATGAATGTGTCGGCTAACCTGCTGCATGGCAATGCGCTGGCCAGTGTCCCGCTTTCCGAAAAATTTTCAGTAACCGGTGCATGGCGGCATTCTTACATCAATCAATGGCAAAATTATCTTTCCCGGAAACTTTTGAGTGATACCCGTTTAACCGAAACCAGTAGCGAAGCACAAACAACCGCTGATGTCTTTCCAACGGTGAAATATCAGGATATGAACCTAAAAATGAGCTATCATCCAAATAAAAATCAGGAACTGAATTTCAGCTTTTTCGGTGGCGATGATTTACAGACGCTTGATTACCAGTTGGCAGAAAACCAATTCTACCGTAACGAAGCGGTTACCGGCAACAACATCGGGTTCAGCGGAAGCTGGTCGATGCAAACCGGGAGATGGCACCACTCTTTCACCGCGGGGTATTCGGGACTAAATCAAAACTCCGAATTTCAGTCGGGCGAACAAGTGGAAGAAACAGAAGTAAAAACCAATCCCGGGAATGGAAAAGGAAAAGCAATCGGGAGATATAAAAATTACATCCGGACACAGTATGAACTCGATAACGATTCAAACTACGTTGAAGAATTGCGGGCCGGTTGGAAAACCGAATATAAAAAAGGAATTTTTACATATCAGGCAGGAGGTGGTTTTACCGCTAACAAATTCAGCTATGATTTTTATGCTGAACGAACTTCAGGAAACCTTCCCGTCGATTCGCTGAACAATTCGGAAGACGACCTGGTGTGGCATGCTTTTGTCCAGCAAACGATTGCTCCATCGTCGAAATGGAAACTTCGGTGGGGTATCCGGGCCAACTTCGACCAACTCACCCGAAAGGTTTACTGGCAGCCTCGCGGCGGTATCGAATTTTTCCCTGTACAGCCAGTGAAATTTTACTACCTGACCGGAATTTATAATCAGTTCCTTTCCAAAATTCCAAAGATCGACATCAACGGAAATACCGACATGGTTTGGTACTTACCCGACGAAGAAGGAAATGGTTTGCTGAAAGCGACTCATCATGTCGCCGGATTCCGGATTGAAAAAGGAGGGTTTTTGTTCAATGCCGAATTGTACCGGAAATATACCAGCGGAAAACAATATTTGCTGGACGACATTTACGAAAAAGGGAATGTAACCCGCATCCAGTACACGACACAGTCAGGTGAAGAACTGAACCATGGCATGGACCTGTATCTGCAATTCAGGCAAAAGCACTGGAACCACATGGCAGCCTACTCGCTTGCCCGGTCGCAGGAAAAAATGACAGGCTTTAACAACGACGAGTGGTTTCCTTCTTTCAACGACCACCGGCACCAGCTAAAACTCACCGAAGTATTCACATACCGGGGCTGGGCCGCAGCTTCTTCGTGGACCTACCGTTCGGGTCAGCCACGGCTTATTGCCGGCAGCAGTCCGGAATCTCCCGAATTTGAAAGGCTTTCCAATTTTTCACAAGTCGATTTTTCTGTTATCCGGAAATTTCGTTTCAAGCATTGGGGGGTGAGCGGTGGACTGACTTTGCTCAACCTCACAAACCGGCTTAACATTGTTGAAGTCGATTACCTGAACATTGCCACCGAAGTGAATACCTTCAGTGTCCGGTCAAATGTTTCGGCCCCTTCGCTCACTCCTGTTTTCTTTGTCAACGTGCAAATCTTCTGAAATGTCAACCTTTTTTGTTAATTTTTTAACAAATTAAGTTGTTGATTTACAGTGCTGAAAATATTTTTACCTAAAAATGTAAGTTTCCAAGGTAGGGTAAATTCATGCGAAGGGATATGTATAGTTGAAAAGCAAAACAAGAGTTCAGGAACTGATTTGAATAACAAAATGGAAAAGGATAAAAAATATCAATTAACCACCGAACGGATCGAGCAAGCAATTCGGAATTATCTGGTTCCTTCCCGTCTGGATAGCGAATCGGCCCTGAACCTTGTTTTATCAAAAATTGATAATAAAGAAACCAATCCTAAAATTGTCCGGATTTCCGCATGGTGGAAATATGCGGGTGCAGCAGCGGCTATTTTGGTGATCGGCTTATTTTTACATCTTTTGCTGGCAACAGTTACTTTCAAGGGAATTGATTCACAGGTAGCTTCGTTCAGGCTTCCCGACCAATCAAGAGTGGTTCTCAACCAAAACAGTCAGGTCAAATTCCGGAAATATTTTTGGAACCGACAGGTATCACTCGAAGGCAACGCTTATTTTGAAGTTGAAAAAGGAAGCCGGTTTGTCGTTTCCACCGAGACAGGCCAGGTCGAAGTACTGGGTACGCGGTTCTCCGTAAAAGAAAATAATAAGCGGCTTGAAGTGGCTTGTTTTGAAGGAAAAGTGAAAGCAGTCAATCGCGAAATCCAGCAGATACTGAAAGCCGGAGATTCAGTTACCATCATTGAAGGAAAGAAAGAATCAGCAAAAATTACTGCTGAATTTCCCGATTTTGCCCTTTTCTCCAGGCATTATTCCAATGTAGAACTGAGTGAAATTATCAAAGACATTGACCTTTTCTTCGGCGTTAAAACTACGCTCGAAACCGAAACATTCAAATATTTCACCGGATCGCTCGAAACCGGAACTCTGGAAACAGCGTTGGCAATTGTTACAACTCCTTTGCAACTGGACTATACGTTTGAAGGAGAAAACAAAATTCGAATCAATCAATCGATTAATAAATAATAATTTACAGCTATGAAAATGATTATTAAACTTACTTTTTTGCTCGCAATTGCAGCAATGGTATTGAATTCATGCAACGACCTTAAAGATGACAACGGAAATGCCACCGGAAATGTCACATTTAAGATTACGGATGCGCCTTTCCCTGCTGATTTTGTAGAAGCAGCGTTGATTACTGTTGACAGGTTGGAATTACGAAAAGCAGGAGGAGATTGTCCGGGAGTTCCTCAAACGGAGCAAAGTGAAAACGACGAAGATGAAAACTCTCACAGTTACGGCAACATGGAATTTAACTGCGACAGTGGTTTTGTATCTATTCCGTTAGAGAGTACAGAGTTAAACCTTTTGGAACTGAGAAACGGAATCACCGAAGTTCTGGCAAATGCTGAGCTTCCGGTTGGAGAATATGACATGATCCGCCTGCATATTGTCGATGCCGAAATCGTTTTGGACGACGGAAAGACTTTCCAACTGAAAGTTCCAGGTGGTAATTCCAGCGGCTTGAAAATAAAACTGGATACCCCATTGGTAGTTGATGAAAACGAAGGAACAGAAATTCTGATTGACTTCGATCTAAGCAGATCGTTTATTGTCAAGGGGAATGGCAAGTCGAAAAAAGGTATTATGGGATTCATTTTTAAACCCGTATGTCGTGCCGTGCAGGAATCAAAAGCAGGTGTGCTGAAAGGCTTTGTTTATGAAACGCCAAACATTCCTGTTCCCGGTGCAACAGTTTCCGTCATCCAGGAAAATGACACCATTACTTCTGCTGTTACTTCCGAAGGAGGTACCTATAAAATTTTGGGACTGCCTGCCGGAACCTACACACTGGCTTGTGAAAAAGAAGGATATGCGACCCAGACGATTCCTGATGTGGTTATTTCAGAAACGAAAAGTACAACAGCAGATATTCTTCTGGTAAAAAATCCGTAAAATTTCAATTTGTTCAATGAACAACGGAAGCTGATCTCAGCATCCGGCAAAATGAGCCCGGTTTCTTCAAAGGAATCCGGGTTTGTTTTTTTCTGAAAATCACATATTCTCCGGGTATTCAAATTCCCCGGGTTTCAGAAAAAGTTTATTTTATGTTACACAACTATCTCGGAAAGAGCTGGAATTTTCTCAAAATGAACTAATTTCCTCAACTACCGTATAGCTTTTTTTGTTGATATGTCTACTAAAAGATGAATTATGGAATTAAAAACCTGTCTGACATTTGTTTTTGTATTCTGTATATCTGTTTTTTCGTCGGGCCAGATTAAAAATATAGGAGTTCCGCAGATCCAGAAATTTACGAAAAAAGAATACCGGGCTGCTACTCAAAACTGGGCGGTAGACAAAGACAGTCGGGGATTCATGTATTTTGCGAATAACAACGGGCTTCTCGAATACGACGGAGCTCACTGGCAACTGTATGGGTTGCCCAATCAGTCGATTGTCCGCTCTGTTCAAATTGATTCGAACGACCGGATTTACATTGGCCAGCAAAACGGGTTTGGGTATATGGAACCCGACGCTGACGGGCAGTTGCAATATAATTGTTTATCTGATAGCCTGTCTGAAGCAGACCGGAATTTTGATGAAGTATGGCGTATTCACATTACCAGCTTTGGAGTGGTTTTTCAGTCCTACACGCACATGTTTATTTACCGTGATAATCATATCTACAAAGTTCCCATAAAGAACCGTTTACGATTTTCGTTTTATCTGAACGGAAGGCTCTGGGTACAGGACGAACTCGAAGGGTTGAAAGAATATCAGCAGGGACAATTTGTAAACGTACCAGGATGTGAGTCCCTTGTTGATAAGGAAGTCTGGGCCGTTCTCCCGGTACACGACAATCGGGTGTTAATTGGTACGGCAAACGACGGCGTTTTTATCTATAACGGAGAATCATTGACTCCGTGGAGCGGAGAAGCCAACAATTTTCTGATGGAGAACCAGATCTTCTCTGCCAAAAAATTTAAAGAATCGTATTATGCGTTTGGCACCATTCAAAATGGTCTGATGATAACCGACGAAACCGGAAGGATCATTCAGCATGTCAATACGAAAAAAGGACTTCAAAACAATACCATTCTGAGTATTGGCACCGACCTTGACAATAATTTGTGGCTTGGCCTCGATAACGGAATTGATTACATTGACATTAATTCTTCTTTTACCTATATGTTTCATCCCGAAGGGCTTGGAGCTATTTACACCTCATTGGTTCATAACGGGAAATTATATGTCGGTACAAATCACGGTCTGTTTGTAAAAGACTGGCCCGAAAAAATGAACATCGATGCCGAAGGATTCCGTCTGATACCAAAAACCGTAGGACAAATATGGCATCTGGGGATTTACCAGGGAATTCTTTTGTGTGGTCACGACAACGGGACATTTGTTGTTGAAGGAGAAAAAGCTACTCAAATCTCTGAAGTGAAAGGAGGCTGGATGTATTTGAACCCTGTTCAGAATAAAGACTATCTGATAGGTGGAAATTACAACGGATTAACCCTTTTCAAAAAGACAGAAGATAAAAAAAGCTGGAAATTTGTTTCTCAAATCCGAGGTTTTAACGAATCATCGAGGCTCATTGCTCAGGATAAAAACGGACGGGTATGGATGAGCCACGGGTACAAAGGGGTTTTCTGTATTAACCTGAATGAAGCATTGGACAGCGTGAAGGGTTTTTCATTTTATAACTCGAAAAACGGACTGCCTTCGGATATTTATATTAACCTCATGACCATTGGTGGTGCGATCGTGTACACTACTCAGGACGGTATTTATACATTCAATGAAACGACCGGTAGTTTTGAGCGGTCGGCATACTACAACAACATTTTCGGGCAACAGAACAATATCGACTACATCAGGGAGGATCAATACAATAACATTTGGTTCACCGGTGGCGGGGTACCGGGGGTGCTGCGTTTTCAGGAAGACGGAACCTATACAAAAATGGTCGCCCCTTTCGAAAAACTGGCCGGCCAGATTATTGCCGGTTTTCAGAATATAAATGTCGCCGACGAGCAAAATACGTTTATTTCCATGGAAAGCGGGCTAGCCCATTACACTCCCAATTACGTTACCGGACAGGAACCTTCATTCAAAACGTATATTCGCGAAGTTGTGAACATCCGGGAACAAAGAGCATTTTTCCCAAGCGCTTTTCCCAAAGTGTTTCCATTGGAATATTACACGTTTGATTTTAAAGGAAATAACCTGAAGTTTATCTATTCTTCACCCGACTATAAAAATTTCAACAAAATCAGATACAGCTATTTCCTTGAAAATTACAGTTCCGAATGGTCTCCCTGGTCGGAAGAGTCGAACTGCCAGTTTATGAATTTGCATGAAGGCAGTTATACGTTCAAAGTAAAGGCAATTGGCCCGTTTAAATACGAAAGCGATATTGCTTCTTTCTCTTTTTACATCAGGCCCCCGTGGTACCGGTCGATCATTGCATACATAGGTTATACCTTCGCCTCATTGACCTTTGTTTTGCTGATCATTTGGTTTGTTTATTACCGTATACAAATTTCAAAACGCAAAGAGCGGTTAAAACATTTGCAGGAATACCGCAAGAAAGAGCAGGAGTACCAACGCGAAGCACTGATTTCGGAGAAGGAAATTATTAAGCTGAGGAACGAACAACTCCATGGGAAAATGATTCATTTAGACAAGGAACTCGCCAACCAAACCATGAATATTATCCAGAAAAACAAATTTTTTGGGAAATTGAAAGCCGAATTGAAGAACCTTCAGAATCAAACTTCGGAAAGCACAGTAAAATCGAAAATCAGCCTGATCATGAACCGGATTGACCGGGAGTATGACGACAAGCGGCAGAATGAACTTTTCGAAACGTATTTTGACGAGGTTCATGAAGACTTTTTCAAACGGTTAAACGAGGAACATCCCGGCCTTACTCCCCGCGAGCAGAAACTCTGCGCATATATTAAAATGAATATTTCATCGAAAGAAATTTCGGCCCTATTGAACATCTCACAACGCGGAGTTGAGATTTCGAGATATCGCTTACGGAAAAAACTGGAAATCGACCGCGATACAAATCTGGGAACCTATATTTCAGGAATTTGAGGTTCATGTTGTAAAGCATCAATCTTACTGATGTATAAAAAATCACACATAAAAACAATTTAAAGCATTATTATTCAACAATATAACATTTTGCGTGTTGTATAATTGTTGTATATGAAGTCAATATATTGTAGCATTATTGAAGTACGGAGAATATTGACAATGCCATTTATTCGAAAGACTTTTGGGTCAGATTCAATTTTATTATGATCTAACAAAAACGTTAATTCTATGAAAAAATTCCTATTATTCTTGTTTTGTTCAGTCTTTAGCATAAGCCTGTTCGCCCAGGACATTAATTTGTCAGGGAAAGTAAGCTCCAAAGAAGACGGACAACCTTTGCCGGGGGTTTCGGTAGTCATTCAGGGTACAACTACTGGTACCATAACTGACTTTGACGGTGTTTATACACTAAAAGTTCCCTCCGATGCAATACTTGAATTCAGCTACATTGGTATGAAAAACCAGGTAGTAAAGGTAAACGGACAAACGACCATAAATGTCACACTCGAATCCGATGCTTTTGATGTTGACGAAGTGGTGGTGGTTGGTTACGGTACTCAGAAAAAAAGTTTGATCACCGGCGCAATCAGCAAAGTAGGCAGTGACGAACTCACAAAAACTTCCGACATGCGCGTAACCCAGGCTCTGCAGGGGAAAACTGCAGGTGTCGTAATTTCAAGCAACTCCGGACAGCCGGGCGACCAGGTTTCCATCCGCATTCGCGGCATCGGGACCAACGGCGACGCAGAACCATTGTATATTATTGACGGACTGCCAATGAGTGGCGCCGGAACCGATTTCCTGAATTCAAACGATGTTGAATCGATTGAAGTTTTAAAAGATGCGGCATCCAGCGCTATTTACGGTGCACGGGGCGCCAACGGCGTTATCCTGATCACTACCAAAAGCGGGAAAAAGAATTCCAAAATGGAGGTCAGTTACGATGGATACTACGGAATACAGAATCCATGGAGAAAACTTCGTTTGCTGGATAGTCAGCAATACATGATGCTGACCAACGAAGCCGCAATAAATGCAGGGCAAAACCCTAAATTTTCAGCGGAAGATATGGCCAGCTATACTGCCAACACCGACTGGCAGGACGAAATGTTCAACTACGATGCCCCGAAACAAAACCATTCCATCTCATTCAACGGAGGCACCGATAAAACCAGTTACTCTTCGTCTCTGGGCTATTTTAAACAGGAAGGTATTGTTGCCAAAGGAAAATCCGATTTCGAGAAATTCAGCTACCGGTTGAATACCCTCAGCGAATTCGGCTTCCTGAAGTTCGGGTCCAACATCAATCTGGTATACATTACCAGCAAAGGAATTGAAACCAACAGCCATTTCGGCAACAGTTTGGGACAAGCAGTTAATATGCCTCCGATCGTTCCGGTAAAACACGAAGATGGTTCATGGGCAACTCCTGAAGATTTCGGTCTCGGATTACAGGAAATCACAAACCCGACAGCCTTGCTCCACTATCTGAATTCGACAACAAAAACCAGTAAAGCAATTGGTGGTCTTTCTGCCGAAATTGATTTCGAAAAGATCAATTCATCATTAAAAGGCCTGACTTTTAAATCGGCATTTAGTGGCGAATTTGCACTGGTTAACACCCGCGGATATACGCCTTTCTATACTCTGGATGCCATGCACTTTACCATTACCGACAAGGCAACAAAAGAAATGAAGTTGTACACACGGTGGAATTTCGAAAATGTTCTGACCTATGATAAAACAATCGAAGATCATCATTTTACAGTAATGGCAGGTACTACTGCATTCAAAGACATGTACGAAAATCTTTCCGGAGAAAAATCGGATGTTATTTTCGACGATTTTGGACATTCATATATCGACAATGCAACTGATCCGGAAAGCGCCAACGCAGGTGGCGGTTATTCCGAACACACCGTTGCATCCATATTCGGAAGACTGAACTACGATTACCTGGACCGGTACATGCTTACTGCTACCATGCGTCGCGATGGTTCTTCCCGTTTCGGTTCCGAAAATAAATACGGGTACTTCCCTTCGGTTGCCGCAGGATGGGTTATTTCAAGAGAAGATTTCATGAGCAGTACATCCGACTTTATCGACCTTCTGAAAATCAGGTTAAGCTGGGGACAGAACGGAAACGAAAATATCGGGGACTTTGGATATACCTCCATTATCGGGAACCAAAACATCTACTATTTTGGCGACAGTAAAACCCAGTACAATGGTACCCAACCGAGGAAAATTGCCAACCCTTCACTGAAATGGGAAACTTCGGAACAAACCAACTTCGGGGTCGACTTTGCAACACTGGATAACAGCTTGAGAGTAATACTCGACTACTACGTAAAAACAACAAAAGACTGGCTGGTCACAGCTCCTGTCCCGATGCTGGTAGGAAACTCTGCTCCGACAATCAATGGCGGATCGGTACGAAACTCAGGATTCGAAGCTGAAGTAGCATACAAACGGCAATTTGGCAAACTATATTTCAATGCGTCTATCAACGGGGCATATAATAAAAACGAAGTACTTGACATCCGCAATGCCGAAAAAAGACTGCAAGGCGGCGACGGCGGCTTTGGCCAGTCGGGAGTTTTATTTGCTGAAGTTGGCACGCCGATGGGTGTTTTCTACGGTGTTAAAACCGACGGCATTTTCCAGACTCCCGAAGAAATTGCAGCATACGTTAATTCCGATGGCGGTAAAATTCAGCCCAATGCCAAACCCGGCGACATCAAATTCATTGATGAAAACGGTGATGGTAAAATCACCGATTCCGACCGTGTTGAACTTGGTTCTCCATATCCTGATTTTACCGGAGGGTTGAACCTGAACCTCGAATACAAAGGTTTCGACTTCAACATGTTCCTGTATGCCGCACTGGGTCAGGAGGTATACGATGCCACCCGTCGTTACGACATGAATGGCACCAACTACCGCGCCGACTGGCTGAACCGCTGGACCGGTCCCGGCACTTCCAACTACTATCCGCGTGTTACGTTTGTCGACGACAACCAAAACATGAAAACAGTAAGCGATTTCTTTGTACACGAAGCAAGTTTCTTCCGGCTCAGAAATATTACGCTGGGTTATACCTTGCCAAAATCGGCTACAAATTATCTGAAAATTAAAAACCTTCGTTTTTATGTAACAGCCGAGAACTTATTCACATTGACCAAATACAAAGGTTACGATCCTGAAATTGGCGGCGGTGTATTCGGAAATGGCATCGACCATGGTATCTATCCGCAGGCCCGCACAGTGTTAGGCGGTATTAACATTACATTTTAAGCCAACTTTTTAAATACAGAATCATGAAAAAGAAATTAATATATGCAACCTCATTCCTGGCTTTAACTTTCGGGAGTATCTCCTGTTCAGAATCGTTTCTTGAACTGGAACCTAAAACAGGCCAGGTTGAAGCCAATTATTACAAAACAGAAGACCAGGCCCTGCTGGCCGTGGCTGCTGTTTACGATGCCTATGCTGTACAAAACTGGCAGTTCGTTCCTACCATGGCTGATATTTTCTCGGACGACGCTTTCTGCGGCGGATCGAACGTAAACGACATGAGCCAGTGGCACGAAATGGAAATGTTTAACATGACCGCTGAAAACAATTCTTCCAGCGACTTATGGAACCGTTGTTATTCAGGAATTTACCGTGCCAACCTGTATCTGCAAAAACAGTCGGGCGTTGAATGGAAAACCGAAGGAATGATGACCCGGCTCGAAGCTGAAACATTATTTCTACGGGCCTACCTTTACTGGGATTTGGTTCGTCATTACGGGTATGTCCCGCTGATTACCGAAGTTCTCCCCAGTGTTGAAGATTACAAAAATCTTCCGCAAAATACTCCTGAAGAAATATTTAAACAGATGGCTGCCGATTTACTGAAAGCGGTTGCTGTTCTGCCCGTTCATATTACTTCCGACGAAAAAGGACGTATTTCAAAAGGAGCAGCGCAAGCTTTAATTACCCGCATTTACCTGTATCACGAAGGTTTCGCCAAACCGGTTATCGGTGTTCCTGCATGGAGCGACGGCACAACAACCATCGATAAAGCATACACACAGGCTGCTTTGGAACAGATTATTTCAAGCAACGAATATTCTTTACTACCAGACTATGCTGACCTGTGGAATTGGGAGAACCAAAACAATGCGGAATCGCTGCTCGAAATCCAGTATTCCGATAAAGCCAAATCAGGCGACTGGGGTGGTTGGAATATCAACGGGAATTTCTCGTGTGTTTGGTACAGTGTCCGTAACCCAAGTGATGCAACTATTTTCCCGGGATGGTCATTCGGAATACCAACATGGAGTTTGGCCAGCGAATTTGAAACCGGCGACCCGCGCAAAAATGCTACTCTGTACAATGCCGATGAAGAAAATACCAGTTATACAAAAGGGTATATGAACACCGGCTATTTCAATAAAAAATACATGGCGCTGAATGCATACATTGGTTCGGGAGGCGATGCAAGCCACAATTTCCCGCGCAACTTTGTTGATATACGTTATGCTGATGTGTTGCTGATGGCTTCCGAATTATTTCTTACCGATAATCCGTCGAAAGCAGCCGGGTATCTCAATCAGGTAAGAACCCGCTCGCTAGGCGCCGGTGCCGCAAAATCAAGCATCACGCTTGACGATATTTACCATGAACGGCGTGTTGAGTTCGGAGGAGAAGGTCTTCGTAAATGGGATCTTTTGAGAAGAGGACAAAATTATGCAGCAGCAAAGATCAACGCAAGTTTCAATGTTCCGCAAGGAGTTTCGAACCCGTCCGATTTTGCTGTCCGTACTTTTAAAGCCGAAACATGGGGTATGTTTCCTATTCCGATCAGCGAAATCAGGAATACCAACAAAGATGTGTTGAAACAAATGGTACCTGCTTATAAATAAGGGGTTTCGGATTCATATTTGTCGAATATTTAAATTACAGGATAATGAAAAAAATGAAATATATACAGAAACTTGCCGGAATGGCTGCATTCATCCTTGTCATGTTTGCATGTTCTCCGGAAATGGATGATGTGGTCGACATTGGCGCTGAGCCAACTGAAGATCAGCTTGATTTTACAATTACTCCCGGAACTACCGATTTCAAGTTTGTTTTGAAAAACACATCTTCGGTAACCGGTATCGTTTCGTGGGACCTTGGCAACGGAAGCAAATCAGCCGAAATTTCACCCACAGCAACATATCCCCTTCCGGGCGAATACACCATTAAAATGACCATGGTAACCCGGGGAGGTATTGCTACCAAATCGAAAACACTGACACAAACCAAAACCGATTATTCAATATTTACCGATGAGAAATTTATTTTTCTGAGCGGTGGTGTTGATGATCTGGATGGAAAAACCTGGGTACTCGATAGCCTTTCAAGCGGTCACCTTGGCGTTGGTAAGGCAGGAACGGTTGGTTTGGAATGGTGGGCTGCAGCTCCTTTGGCAAAAGCTGCTGTAAAAGTTTTATACGACGATGAAATAAATTTCAAGATCAACGGATTTGCCGCTACACTAATTAATCACGGTCAGAGCTACGTGAAAGGATTTGTTAAAACAAGTACAGGATACAGCAACCCGAGAGAAAAGGATTCCGATTTTATCGTTGATTATACTCCGTCTCCCGGAACCTGGTTTATCGAAGAAAAAAGTGGCAAGTCGTATCTTACTCTTTCCGGTGCTACCCCAATGTTCCCCTGTTTCGACGTGGGCGCGACTAATGGTTCGTACGAAATACTGAAAATTGAAGCCAACCTGCTCGAACTGGTTACCATCGACCGCGTTGAAGGCAACGCCTGGCATTACCAGTTGATTCCGAAAGGATATGTAAAACCATCGGTAAAAACTGACCTTTCGGTTGTTGCTGCTGCAGAAGTAAATACCTACGATATTTCGCTTACCAACATAAATATTCCCGTAGGGCAAGCCATTACCGGGGTGACCTATAATTTCGGAGAAGGCGACCCGGTTCAGACTTCTGATTATACGGCTGTTGCTTCCCATACCTACATGAGGCAGGGTACCTACACCATATCGGCAACAGTCGCTACAACGGTTGGCGACCTGAACCTGTCAAAAACAGTTACCATTGCAGCCAACCATCCCGACTATGTGCCGTTCCTTCTTGATGAAATGGTAATGTATAACGACTTTAGCGAAGTTTCCTTGGCTCCGGTAAAAGCACAGGACTGCTCGGTAGCTGTTGTATCGAACCCAAGCCGTATTTACCCGAATAAGAGCGCAAATGTTGGTTTTTATTCAAAAACCAATAATCAATGGGCCAATGCATATATGCAGCTTCCTGCCGGTTATCGTTTCGATTTGAGGCTGGTTTCTGTTTTCCGTCTGAAAGTTTACGGAAAAGCCGGCGATGTGGTCCTTCTGAAGCTTGAAAACACCGATAAAGGCGAAGCATGGCAGACTGGCTCGGAACTTAAATACACGATAAAAGCTGACAATACCTGGGAAATTGCAGAATACGATTTCAATGGCGCCGATGTGCAACCTGGCGCTGAAGGCTGGAAATGGTGGGCTGACCCGGTTTCGTACGATGTAGTAGCCGACAATTATTACAACCACGATTTCTATAACGTGATTCGGATCATGCTCAATCCGGGCGTTGGCGATAAGACGCACGAATTTTACTTCGATGAACTGTCGGGTCCGCACGTTGAAGGTATTAAATCCGCAACTGTAAAATAATATTAATTCATATCCCGGGCTGTCGGTAAATGCGGACAGTCCGGGTTTATTCCCCAACACATGAAGACAACCATTTTGTTTTTAGCCGGACTTTTTATTTTAAATTTTCTCCCATCCTGTGTTTCTTCTGTGGAAAAAGAAGAACCATCTGAAAAAAAGATTCAGGAACTGATTTCAAAAATGACACTGGACGAAAAGTTGGGACAAATGTCGCAATTTGATCCTTTTCAGTTCGGTAATGAAGAAAATATGAAGCAAGCAGTCCGGGATGGAAAAGTTGGTTCAATCCTGAATTTAGTTGGAGCGAAAAAAACAAATGAAATTCAGAAGATCGCCGTTGAAGAAAGTCGTCTCGGTATTCCGGTGATTATTGGGCGGGATGTGATTCACGGTTACCGTACCATTATGCCCATTCCGCTTGGGATGGCCGCAAGCTGGAATTCCGAACTGACAAAAAAAGCAATGGCTGTTGCTGCCGAAGAAGCAGCATCGGAAGGTATTCACTGGACTTTCGCACCAATGATCGACATCTCGCGCGATCCGCGTTGGGGACGCATTGCCGAAAGTTGCGGCGAAGATACCTACCTGACTTCAGTAATGGCAGAAGCAATGGTAAAAGGTTTTCAGGGCGACGACCTGAGCAATCCGAAAACCATTGCCGCCTGTGCCAAACATTATGTGGGTTACGGAGCCGCAGAAGGCGGACGCGATTACAACACCACCAATATTCCCGAAGTACTCTTACGCAACGATTATTTGCCTCCTTTCAAAGCGGCAAAAGATGCCGGAGTTGCAACATTTATGTCGGCATTTAACGATCTGAACGGGGTTCCGACAAGTGGAAACGAATTTACCCTGAAACAAATTTTACGCAACGAATGGGGATTCAACGGAATGGTGGTCAGCGACTGGTCATCGATTACCGAAATGATCCAGCACGGATATGCAGCCGATAAAAAAGAAGCTGCATTAAAAGCCCTGAAAGCCGGGGTCGATATGGAAATGGCCAGCAATAGCTACGTTGAAAATGTTCAGGTTCTGCTCGACGAAGGCAAAATCGATAGGACAACAATTGACCGTTATGTGGCCAATATTTTACGTATAAAGTTCGAATTGGGCTTATTCGATCATCCGTTTACTCCTGAAGATGCAGCCGAAAAAACGATCCTTTCAGAAAAGAACATGGCTGTTGCAAAAGAAGCGGCAAGCGAAAGTTTTGTGCTGCTTCAGAATAAAAATGAAATTTTGCCTCTTTCAAAAGATATTTCTTCCGTGGCTGTGATTGGTCCGTTGGCCGATGCACCGCACGACCAGATGGGAACCTGGGTTTTCGATGGCAAAAAGGAAAACTCGGTGACCCCGCTTACAGCCCTGAAACAAAAACTGGGACCGGAAAAAGTTCATTTTGCCAAAGGACTTGAAATCAGCCGGACAAAATCGACAGAAGGCTTCAGCGAAGCAATAAAAGCCGCCCAAAAATCAGATGCTGTGTTGTTATTTTTGGGAGAAGAAGCAATCCTCTCCGGAGAAGCGCATTGTTTGGCAAATCTGAACCTGCAAGGTGCCCAGAATGAATTGCTGGACGTAATTGCTGCCACCGGCAAACCGGTTGTTCTGGTTGTCATGGCCGGACGTCAGTTGACCATCGGCAGCGCACTGGAAAAAGCCCATGCCGTTTTGTATGCCTGGGCGCCGGGAACCATGGGCGGCCCTGCCATCGCTGATATGTTGTTTGGCGATACTGCACCCTCTGGAAAATTGCCGGTCACTTTCCTGAAAACAGTCGGACAGATACCTCTTTACTACAATCATACAAATACGGGACGCCCGGCAACTTATGGGCAATGGACGGATATAAACAAGATTCCGGCAGAAGCCGTTCAGCATTCTCTTGGAAATACTTCGCATTATCTCGATGCGGGCTTTGAGCCTCTTTTCCCGTTCGGCTTCGGATTGACCTACACAACATTTAACTACTCAGAGCTTCAGTTATCTTCAAAAACAATGGGCATTGACGGATCGATAATGGTTTCCGTTACGCTTCAAAATACCGGAAGACGCGAAGCATCGGAAGTTGTACAATTGTACATCCGCGACCGCGCGGGTAGCGTGACACGTCCGGTGAAACAACTGAAAGGGTTCAAAAAAGTCAGCCTGAAACCGGGTGAAAAACAGAAAATAGACATTCCACTGAACGCAAAAGACCTGTCCTTCTACAACGGGACAGCTTACGTTGTGGAACCCGGTGATTTTGATGTGTGGATGGGAACCAGTTCCGCAAGTGGGCTTCACGGTGAATTTTCAATTAATTAACCAATATAGCTTCTGAAAAATGAACACAAGAAGCTGAAAGATACAAACCTGAAAGATGAGACTTACAACTTTACTTGCAATCGTATTTTTCCTCGTCGCTGAATTCGCTTCGGCGCAATATCTTCACCGGCAGGGAAAATACATTGCCGACGGCAACAACAACGAATTTATTATCCGCAGTATGGGACTTGGCGGCTGGATGCTTCAGGAAGGATACATGCTCGGAACCGGAGGCTTTGCCGGAACACAGCATCAGATTCGGGCATTAATGGAAGCCTCAATGGGCAAAGAGCGAACCGACGAGTTTTACGATGCATGGCTGGCTAATCACTGTACCAAAACCGATATCGATTCGCTGGCTGCCTGGGGTTTTAATGCCGTTCGCCCGGCTTTGCATTACAATTTGTTTACCCTGCCCATTGAGCAGGAACCTGTTGCCGGACAGGACACATGGCTCGAAACCGGCTTCTGGATGGTGGATGAACTGCTTGAATGGTGCGAGGCTCATCAGATGTATGTTATTCTTGACCTGCATGCAGCACCCGGAGGACAAGGTAAGAATGCCGATATTTCCGATTATGATCCCTCTAAACCGTCGCTCTGGGAAAGCAAGGAAAACCAAAGAAAAACGATTGCTTTGTGGAGAAAACTTGCAGAACGCTATGCCAGCAAAAAATACATTGGTGGTTACGACCTGATTAACGAAACCAACTGGAACTTCACAGGAAGTCACCAGAACGGCTGCGACAGCAACAATGAAGTACTGCGTGAGATGATGATTCTAATCACTCAGGCAATCAGGGAAGTGGATAAAAACCACATTCTTTTTATTGAAGGAAACTGCTGGGCCAATAACATGAACAATCTGTTCCCGCCATGGGACGAAAATATGGCGTATAGTTTTCATAAATACTGGAACGGGACCGAAAAAAGCACGATCAACGATTTTCTTGTCTGGCGCGATCAATACAATGTTCCTTTCTGGATGGGCGAATCGGGCGAAAATTCCAACCAGTGGTTTTATGAAACTATTAAGATGCTCGAATCACAAAAAATCGGCTGGTCGTGGTGGCCACTGAAAAAAATCGGTTCGGTTGTTGGTCCTCTGAATGTGGTGAAAACACCGGAATACAGCCAACTGCTCGAAACCTGGAAAAACGGAGGCCTGCCCGATCCGGATTTCTGCTACAACACCCTGATGAAAATTACCGAAAATCTGATGATCGAAAATTGTGAATATCATCCCGATGTGATTGATGCCATGTTTCGACAGCAAACAGAAAGCACAACTGTGCCATATAAAAAACACACTATTCCGGGAACAATCCATGCCTCTGATTTTGACATGGGACGGCACGATATTGCCTATCATGACATGGATTACATGAACAACGGTAGCGGTAATTCCCAGTGGAACAACGGCTGGACCTATCGCAACGACGGGACCGACATAGAAGACTGCAAAGATACCTCCTCATTGAGTAGCGGGCACAACGTGGCCTGGGTCAACGATGGCGAATGGATGCTTTACACCGTGAATGTAACGGAACCCGGCGCTTACCGGGTTACTTTCCGGATTGCAGACAGTTCCGGAGCCGGTCGTTTCCATCTGGAAGTGAACGGAAAAAATATTACAGGCGAAGTAACTTCGAAAGCAACTACCGGCAATCAGGATTGGACCGATGTAACCGTTGAAAATGTCATTCTGGAAAAGGGAGTTCAAAAAATTAAGTTGTTTGCCGACAAAGGCGGTTTCAACATCAACTATTTCCGTTTTTCAGAGCCCGGTTCCATCGGATCGCTGCCCATGAAAGTACTGAATGGCTACGCATCCGAAACCGGATCATCGCTTTATCTGGCAGTCAACAAACCATTTGATAAAACAGTTGCGCCCGATGTTCAGAACTTCAGGCTGAAAGTGAACAGTTTCATCGAAACGATTTCAGGAATAAGTTACGATGCACAAGATAAATCCAAACTTATACTGAGTTTAAAAAAAAAGTTAAACGGGGCGATGAGGTCTTGCTGACGTATTCGCCCGGCAAGTTACAATCGGAAGACAAGGTTTTGCTGGACGCTTTTTCAAATCTGAAAATCAGTACTGAAAATATTACAACGCACGCAATTCCGGGGAAGATAGAAGCTGAAGAGTTCATATATAATTATGGTTGGGTTCGTGAAGATTGCTCCGATGAAGGCGCCGGATATGATATGGGTTATACCGATGAAGGCGACTTCCTGGATTTCCGGGTTGATGTTACGAATGGGGGACGGTACAAAATATTGTACCGGGTAGCATCCGGAAATTCAGAAGGAGGAAAAATTGATCTGGAAATGGTTCCGGAGAATGGAGAAATAAGCCTTTTACATACATTTTCAGTACCGCCAACCAGCGGCTGGCAAAACTGGACAACACTGAACCGCGAAGCGTATTTACCCAAAGGACAATATACGATTCGCCTGTTGGTAAACAAACGCGAGTTCAACATCAACTGGATGGAATTTGATTTACTGGAAGTTACAGGTACCGATGAAATTTCTGTTTCCGACGATTTTTTCCGCATCTACCCGAATCCGGCAAAAAGCAAGTTGAATATCGATTTCCGAAAAAACAGCGAAGAGAGATATTTTTTAAAAATTATGAATGTACACGGAGCAATAGTTAAAGAGGAAAATTTAAAGATTACCAACCGGGCAATCATCGATTTGAATGGATTAGCGCCGGGATACTATCTGCTTCAGGTTGCAGGTGAAGAACACATCGAATCCAAACCGTTTATCATTTCAAACAAATAAACCAAAATCCAGGGAATATGAAACCAAACCTATCAAACTTTATTTTCACGGTTGCCCTTTTTTCGGCGGCAGCATGTGGGGTCAGAAACAGTGAGAAAGCTGGAAATAAAGAAGTTTATCAGTTGGTATGGGCTGATGAATTTGATTATGCCGGATTACCCGATTCCGGCAAATGGTCATACGATACCGAAGGAAATTCCTCGGGATGGGGAAATAACGAAGCCCAGTTTTATACCAAAGAACGGCTCGAAAATGCCGAAGTAAAAGACGGGATGCTTCATATAACTGCCCGAAAGGAAGTATATGAAAACAAGGAATACACATCGGCACGGCTGATCACTAAAGGAAAAGGAGACTGGCTGTACGGAAAGTTTGAAGTGAAAGCCAGATTGCCGGAAGGACGTGGTTTATGGCCGGCCATCTGGATGCTTCCAACCGACTGGGAATACGGTAACTGGCCGGCCAGCGGCGAAATCGACATTATGGAAAATGTAGGCTATATGCCCGATACCATCCTGGCAACGGCACATACAAAAAGTTACAATCATGTCATTGGCACACAAAAGTCCGATACCATTTACGTTCCAACTTGTTACGACCAGTTTCATGTTTATAAACTGGAGTGGGAACCCGGCGAATATAAAGTTTTTGTGGATGATGTTCATTTCTTTACCTTTAAGAACGAAGGAACCGGGTTCAACGAATGGCCGTTCGACAAACGTTTCCATTTATTGCTGAACGTAGCTGTGGGCGGAAACTGGGGCGGACAAAAAGGAATTGATGAAGCCATCTTCCCGCGGTCGATGATTGTTGATTATGTGAGAGTTTATCAGAAAAAATAATTGAAATGTTGCTTGCCCGAAGTTTGTTTTTTGTCGCTGTTATCTTTTCCCTTTCCGCATTCAATCGGTTGAATGCCCAGGAAAACAACTGTTCGTATCTGATCTGGGCGGATGAATTTGATACCGGTAATGCGCCTTCTTCTGCAAAATGGGATTACGATACCGGTGGCGGCGGTTGGGGCAACAACGAGTTGCAAACCTACACCAACACCCGCACAAACTCGTGGGTCGAAAACGGGAGATTGTACATCAAAGCTTTAAAAACTGCCGGGAACTGGACGTCGGCACGAATGGTCACCCGGCAAAAAGGCGACTGGCTGTATGGCCGCATTGAAGTGAAAGCCAAACTTCCTTCGGGAAAAGGCACCTGGCCTGCCATCTGGATGCTGCCAACCGACTGGGAATACGGAAGCTGGCCTAAAAGCGGCGAAATCGACATCATGGAACATGTGGGATACGATCCCGGAAAAATTCATGGTACAGCGCATACCGAAGCATACAATCACAGCGTAGGAACGCAAAAAGGCAACAATATTACGGTTTCCGATGCCTTGTCCGTATTTCATGTTTACGCAATTGAATGGAATGCTGAACAGATTAAATGGTATGTCGACGACCAACTGTATTTTACTTTCAATAACGAATACAAAACCTACAAGGAATGGCCGTTTGACAAACGTTTTCATCTGTTGCTGAATATTGCTGTCGGGGGCAACTGGGGCGGCGCACAAGGCATCGATCCCAACCTCACGGAAGCAACCATGGAGATTGAATATGTGCGGGTCTATCAGAATAAACTTGCAAAACCTGTTATCGAAGGAAAAAATGTAGCCAAACCGGGCAGTGAGCTTGTTTTTTCGACCAAAGCCATCAATAATGTCGTGTATGAATGGACTTTCCCGGAAGGAGTCGAAGTTATTTCGGGACAGAATACGCCGCAAATAAAAGTAAAATGGGGCACGGTTGGCGGAAATGTAAAAGTCCGGATTCGTTCGGCCTGCGAAACAATCGATTCGGAAGAATTCCCGGTTGGTTTGATCACAACGCCAACAGGCAGCAAATTTTATATTCCTTTTTTCAGCAATCAGGGAGCGGTTTTATGGACTTCCCAGCCAGGGAGCGGCAACCAGATCAGTCTTTCGGGCAGCGCCAGCCTGCTGGTTAATTATTCCATCAGCGAACCGGCAAACAACCCGGCTATTGTTTACGAATTCGACGGATTGATGGATTTGTCGGGATATCGCGAAATGGCCCTGCAAATCAAGGCCAATCCTGCCGATGTGCCCTCCGTCGTCCGGATTGACATGGAAGATGCCAACGGGAATGTGAACCTGAACGACTTGTTTAAAATCACATCATTCGGCAATGCGGGACAGTTTCAGTTGTATTCGTACGAATTTGGTAAAAATCCCGACGGTGTTTACCGGTTGGGCGAGATCAAAAAAATAAAAATCTACATCAATTACGGGATATTCGGGAAAAAAGGAAACAGCAGCATCGAACTGAAAGATTTGTACTTGGCAACGCCCGGAACCACTTCAGCAAAAAGCAATTTACAAAAGCCCGAATTTCAGGTTTACCCGAACCCGTTCACCGATGAAATCCGGTTTTCAGGAAACAGCCTGCCGGAAGAAGTAACTGTCTTCAATTCATTGGGTCAGAAAATATTTCAGGAGAAAATGAACGGCTCATCGCGTTTGAATTTGAGTCCGTCTCTGCCCGGAGGCGTTTATTTTATTCAACTTTCCGGTGAAAACGGAACTTTTTTCGTTCACCGTTTAATCAAACGTTAACACAGAATTCAGTGGGGGTGTCCGTGCTTTTCCCTATTTTTGGCCAAAATTTAAAGCATGGTCAAATTAGACGGAATACAGAATATTATTTTCGATCTGGGCGGTGTTTTGCTGAACCTGGCGCCTCACCGAACAATGGAAGAATTCAGAAAATTGGGACATACCAGTCTGGTTGAAGAAAATCCCTGGAATTTCAAGCACGAAATTTTTTACAAGTTCGAACGGGGATTGATTTCCATCGATGAATTTCATTCCGGGGTGAAAGGAATACTTGGAAACGGGCTTACCAACGAACAAATCGATTATGCATGGACAGCCATGTTGCTCGACATTCCCCGTGTCCGTGCTGAAATTGTCATGAACCTGAAAAAACAATTCCGGACGTTTCTGTTCAGCAATACCAATGCTATTCATGTCGAAAAAATTCAGTCCGATTTTCAAAATCAACACGGTTTTGAATTTCCTTCACTGTTTGAAAAAGACTTTTATTCCAATGAAATACATGTCCGTAAGCCGGATATTGAATCATTTATGAAAGTGATTGAACTTTCGGGGGTGAAACCCGAAGAAACTCTGTTTGTCGACGATTTCGAAGAAAATATAATCGCGGCACAAAAAACCGGATTGCAAACCCTGTGGCTGCAACCGGGGATGGTTGTCGAAGAAATATTCAGCGATTTTCGTTAGTTTTCCGGCTCTTTCCAGTCGCCGTTTTCACGGATCAGCGCTTCCAGCTCTTCCACCGCCTGTTCGAATGGAATGTGCCGCTTTTTAAGGTTTTGTCCTTTGTACAGGTTTACTCTTCCGGGACCTGCGCCCACAAAACCGTAATCGGCATCGCCCATTTCGCCCGGTCCGTTTACCACACAACCCATCACTCCTATTTTTAACTGATTGAGGTGTTTAAAGTGTTCTTTTACTTTCAGCGTGGTATCGTGCAGGTCGAATAAGGTGCGTCCACAACCCGGGCACGAGATGAATTCGGTTTTCGAAATGCGCATCCGGCTGGCCTGAAGGATCGAAAAACTCAGGTCTTTCAGGTCGGTGAACGTGATGCTGTCGTTTTTGTTGGTAATGCAAATTCCGTCACCGTATCCGTCAATAAGTAAACCGCCAAGATCGGCCGATGCTTTTATTTGCAGATCTTCGAGATTACGTTCGTTGTATTCGCGCAAAATAACAACCGGTACTTTCCAGATGTGTGATTCGAGTGTCATAAAAAACGCCCGTAACTCGGCAAACGGGTTCTTATTGAAACTTTCGAGAATCAGAATGGTCTTCCGGGTCTGCTTCAACTTGGTGATGATTTCCGGATTGTCGTTCATGAACCGGTCGAATTCCATTTTGTTGGTCCGGATAAATTTCGTTTGTCCCCAGTGCGAACCGCCAAACAAATACTCCTCCAGCGTGAGGATCGGGTAGATGTGACCTTCGAGGTCGCGCACCTCAATGCCATCAAGAAAATACTCCGGTATCTGTTTCCCTCGCAGTGGAAGTATTTCGGAAAGCGAACGTCCCCGTAAGTCGGCCATTACAACCGGCACCTGCTTGTCGCCCATTTTCAGTACCGGACGTACCCCGCGCCGTTCGTATTCAAACGGGTTGGTCTGGGCAAACAGCGGAGCTTTAATCTCCTGATGATTTTTATATGTTTCGAAATGATTGATCAGTTTTCTTGCCACCGGAATTTCTTTTTCCGGCGATTCGGTCAGCGAAACGCGAATGGTATCGCCAATGCCGTCGGCAAGCAGTGCGCCGATACCCACTGCCGATTTAATACGGCCGTCTTCGCCTTGCCCGGCTTCTGTAACCCCCAGGTGAAGCGGGTATTTCATTTCTTCCAGCCGCATCCTGTAATTCAGCAAGCGCACGGTATAAACCATGGTGCGTGTGTTGCTCGATTTGATGGAAATAATCACATTGTGAAAATCCTGTTTCTGACAAATGCGAAGAAATTCCATTACCGATTCTACTATTCCGGCAGGCGTATCACCGTAACGGCTCATGATACGGTCGGAAAGCGATCCCTGATTGGCTCCGATGCGCAATGCCGTGTTGGTGTCTTTCAGCACCTGAATAAAAGGCACAAACATTTCCTCAATACGCGCCAATTCCGCTTTATATTCCTCATCAGTATACATGTGATGTTCGAACCGGGCCCGTTTATCGTAAAAGTTTCCAGGGTTGATGCGTACTTTCCGTACATATTTGGCAGCAATTTCGGCATGTTTCGGATTGAAATGAATATCGGCGATCAACGGTTGGTCGTACCCGCGCGAAACCAGCTCCTTTTTAATGTTTCTCAGGTTTTCGGCATCGCTGCTGCTACGGACGGTAACACGTACATAATCGGCTCCGGCATTGATAATCCGGATGATTTGTTCCACCGTTTCCTCCGTATTGGCTGTATCTGTATCGGTCATTGATTGAATTCGGATCGGATAATCGCTTCCCATTGGCGCATCCCCAATTACTACCGTACTCGTCTTTTGCCGCTGGTACCTTGTCAAATCTTTGATATAGTTAAAATTCCGATCTTTCATCTCGCCTTATTTTGGAGCTTGCAAAGTTAATTTAAAGTTAACACATATAAAATATGCACCCTCTTATTTAGAATGGAATTTCAGATTTTATTGCTGAAGAAACCGGCACGGAAACTCACTAAAAAGGAAAATATCCAATCTTTTCCAGACAACTATCCGAAGGTTTTTGCTCGAAGTAAAAAGACAAAACGGAAGTGAAATGTTTGTCAAACGAACATTATCATTCCTTTAATGATTTACCACAGTAGAAACCGGCATGTCTCGGCATAAATCCATATTTTTGTCGTTATACAAAGCAGAATGAGTATCCAGGTCGAACATATCACCAAAACATACGGCACGCAAAAAGCAGTCGACGACATTAGCTTTTCCATTAACGAAGGGGAACTGGTGGGTTTTCTCGGGCCAAACGGAGCAGGAAAATCTACCCTGATGAAGATTATTACCAGCTTCCTTTTTGCCGATTCGGGTGATGTTTTTATCAACGGGCAAAAAATCAATCCTGAAATGAATGAGATTCGGGAACAAATTGGGTATTTGCCCGAACACAACCCGTTGTACCCCGATCTGTTTGTAAAAGAATACCTTGAAATTGCCGCCGGGTTTTATCGCCTAAAAAATAAACGGGCGAGGGTTGCCGAAATGGTCGAGATGACCGGGCTGGGCAGCGAACAGCATAAAAAAATCCGTGCGCTTTCGAAAGGCTACCGGCAGCGGGTGGGATTGGCTCAGGCGCTGATCCACGATCCATCGATTTTGATTCTGGATGAACCCACCACCGGACTTGATCCAAACCAGTTGGAAGAAATCCGCTCGCTGATACGAAACATCAGTAAAAATAAGACCGTGCTTTTTTCAACCCACATCATGCAGGAAGTGGAAGCTGTTTGCCAGCGGGTGATTATTATCAACAAAGGCATTCTGGTTGCTGATGACCGGGTGGATGTGCTGAAAGGCGGTCGGCTCCGGCAGGTGCAATCGGTGCTGGTTGAATTTGCTGAAGCTCCCGATTTGAAAAGCCTTCAGGAACAAAAATGGGTAAAAAACCTGCGCGCAACCGGCGAAAAAACTTTTTTGGTTGATTCTGCTTCAGATGAGGATATTCGCCCGGCATTGTTCCGCTTTGCGATGGAAAACCAACTCACTTTGCTCACCCTTCAGGAACAAAAACAGAGCCTCGAAAATGTGTTTCGTCAACTTACTACCAGCTTTGAAGGAAAATGATTTTCCCGGAATAAAATTGGTATCAAACATGCTTTTGTGGATATCCGGATGAAGAAAAATTTATACTAAAAAACGGGGAAAGCAAACGAGTGCGCAGGAAAAAAATTTTTCTGCGCATCGGATTTGGATTTCCTGCGCACGGGTTCCCAATTTCCTGCGCATCCGATATAAAACCTCTGCGCATCCGTTCCGAATCGAATGCGCATTCGTTCTATCCAGGTAAAAACTGGCTTTTATGACTTTTTTATTTGGTGCTCATTATTCATGATATTCTTTTTTGAATAAAAGACTTTCATGTCCCGGAAAAGTTTTTACATTTGCAACGATAATGGTGGACAAATTTGAGATTGATTGCAACCACGGAAAAAAATGCTAAAGCGATCCTTACTTTTCTCTTTGCTTTACCAATCCATTTGCCACGTTTTTTGTTTAACCAAGTGCTGCGAAGTTTCGCCGTGCTTATAAATTTTCAGAAAACATGAGTTATTTATTTACAAGTGAATCCGTATCGGAAGGGCATCCTGACAAGGTAGCCGACCAAATTTCCGATGCACTGCTGGATGAATTTCTGGCTTTTGACCCGCAGTCGAAAGTAGCCTGCGAAACCCTGGTAACAACCGGACAGGTAGTACTTGCCGGTGAAGTAAAATCACAAACCTATGTCGATGTGCAGGAAACTGCCCGCAAAGTGATCAACCAAATTGGCTATACCAAAGCTGAATACCGCTTCGACGGCGATTCGTGCGGGGTACTGGCCGCCATTCATGAGCAAAGTCCCGACATTAACCGGGGAGTTGACAAAATAGACAAAATGGATCAGGGCGCCGGAGATCAGGGAATGATGTTCGGTTACGCCAGCCGCGAAACCGACAATTTTATGCCGCTTCCGCTCGAACTGTCGCACCAAATTTTGCTGGAACTGGCCGTTGTTCGCCGCGAAGGCAAATTCATGACGTATCTGCGCCCCGATTCAAAATCGCAGGTGACCATCGAATACAATGACGACAACAGCCCAAAACGGGTAGACACCATCGTGGTTTCGACCCAACACGACGAATTTGATGCCGACGAACCCATGCTGGCAAAAATAAAGGCTGATGTGATCAATATTCTGATGCCGCGTGTAATTGCGCAATTACCGAAACGGGTGCAGGCTTTATTCGGCAACGATATTACGTATCATGTGAACCCGACCGGCAAATTTGTGATCGGCGGCCCTCATGGCGATACCGGCCTCACCGGGCGCAAAATTATTGTCGATACCTACGGAGGCAAAGGCGCTCATGGCGGTGGCGCTTTCTCGGGCAAAGATCCGTCGAAGGTTGACCGCTCGGCAGCTTATGCAGCCCGCCACATTGCCAAAAACCTTGTAGCCGCAGGTGTGGCTGACGAAGTGCTGGTACAACTGGCTTATGCAATCGGCGTCGCACAGCCGGTAGGTATTTTTGTAAATACTTACGGAACGGCAAAAGTTAATTTAATAGACAGCGAGATCGCTGCCCGTGTAAAAGAAATATTCGACCTGCGTCCGGCGGCCATCGAAGCGCGCCTGAAACTGCGCAACCCCATTTACCGCGAAACGGCAGCTTACGGGCACATGGGACGCACACCAAAAACCATCACCAAAGTTTTTGAATCGCCTTATTGGGGCAAGAAAGAACTGGAAGTAGAACTGTTTACCTGGGAAAAACTGGATTACGTTCCGCAGGTAAAAAGCAAGTTTGGACTGTAATAAATTGAAATAATAAGTTTGTCCGGAGAGTCTCTCTTTGTGAACAACTTCGTTCCCCCTGCGGTTAAAAAATTTTACCACAGAGGAACGAGAGGCGCACAGTGTTTCACAGAGTATTCTTTTCGGACAAACTTGTTTTGAAGAAACAGCCTCTTTCTTCCGTCATTGCCCTTTCCTTTTTGTCATTCCGGCGCAGGCCGGAATCTCATCGCACACCACGGATACCTGAGGCAATTCGAATATTTTTCATTCCCGTTATCGAACCCGTACCGGGTTCTGATTGATTTGTGCTGCTACCGGCTATTATAATCAAATCCGTACCAGATTTTCAGGAGCCAGTTATTTTGCATATCTCAAAATTCCTGTAAATGATTTTGCACATTTCACAATGCCGCAGGTATTGGAATATAGTAGAAATTTATCGCCGTGAAAAAAGGGAACAACCCGGGACGGGTTGGATATTGTCCCTTTCTTTCGCGTCATTCCGGTCCCGCGTACACGGGAGAATCTCATCGCACACCCCAAAACCCATTGATTATTACCGCTATTAAGAATGATTTTAAATTTCAGATGTCTGCATTATAATGCTATGATTTATGTTTGAAATAGCCTAATTTGCATACACGATTTTTTCACTTTATAAAAGGATGTTGAACATGTTTATATCCTCCTATTTGGAAGAATATCATAAATTAATCGCCGCTAAAGCGGAAAAAAGTTCGTAGAATATACACAGACGTTAGCTTTAATGCCAAAAAATCAATGATAACAATTCAACAGTATATAGATGACATTACGGATGCAGTAACGAAAAAAATTATACGGTATACACCTCAGATTTATAGACTTGTTGAAAAAGTAAAAAAGTCATCATCTCCTTATGATGCTATTGGAAGTGCTGTTCTTATAAAATTAAATGATAGATATTTTTTAATCACTGCGGGACACATAATAAGTGAAAATAAAGTCGGGAAAATTGGATTTCTTGAAAAGGGGACATTTCACATTTTAGATGGGCATTTCATTTATATAAATCCTGACTTAGACACTGTATCAAAATATACTGATTTGGCAATTTGTGAACTTGATTTTGAATCACAAGAATTTTTAACAAAACATTTTGATTTTATTGATGGAGCCAAACTGAATTTTGACTACCAACCTAAAAACGATAAGAATTTTTTGCTGGTGGGCTTTCCGTGGAGAAAAACTAAATTCAATTTTGTAAAGCAAAAATTTAAAGTCATTCCTTTTAAATTCCTTACAGACATTTATAATAACAACCAGATTGGTAAAGAAATAGAATCTTACAGAGACCAGTGTTTGGTATTGAGCTATCCTCAAAGACAGATTATTGATATAAAAACCGGGGAAAAGAAACGAGCTGTTATCCCAGAAGGACTTAGTGGCTGTGGGGTTTGGCATATTCCAAATATTTTTGTTGAAAACATTGATAATGCAATAGCGAATCTAGCGGGAATTGTCATCAGACAAGATGAATTTACAAAGCGTTATATAATCGCGACAAGAATACATATTGTTTCAGAAATATTGAGGTTATCCTTTGATTTAAACTTAAAACCATCAATGATAAGTAGAAGAAATGGCATAAAAGCTAACATTTTGTAAATCACACCATAAACTAGTGTACACCATAACATCTGAAGAATGAGAACTATATTTTTATTGATCGTTACAATATTGATTTTTGGAAAAAATCTTTCTTTAGCTCAGGAAAAAGAAATTGACAGAAGATATAAAGGGAAAGAGATTGAATTTAGAAGATTTTTGGCGCAAAATCTCAAGTACCCAGTTCTTTCACAAGTAAATGGATCAGTCGGTTATTCAATTAGTTCCATAACTATAACACCTCAGGGAGAAATATTGGATATATCAATTATTAATCCGATAGATAATTCAATCGATGAGGATATAAAAAGAGTTATTAAAATGACAGGCAACAATTGGAATGTATCTGACTCTCTTTCTACTAATCAAACATTTTATATTCAGATAGCTTATACAATTGCTATGCGTGGAAAGGTATCTAATGAAATAAATAGTCCCGTAAAGAATGGTTATAATTTTATAGAACCAATCATATTAACTGCAAAAACAGGGGACAAAAATTCTTTACCTGTATCTAACGAATATTTACGCATGAAATGCGATGAGTTTTTTAAAAACGAAAACTATGAAGAAGCATTAAAATGTGTTAATGAACTAATTAAAAGAAATCCTTTTGATAAAAAATTATATCAATTAAGAATATCGATCAACAAAAGATTAGAAAGGAAAGATGTGCTAAAGATGCAAAACTTTATTCCAGGAGTAACATTGGACGAACTTATAAATTAAAAAACTAAGACTAACGGCTCATACCGAATGCGGGTTTCAGAGGTTTGCAAGGTGCAGCACCGGCAGTTACCGTCATGGTCGGTTGACAATAACTCTCATCGCAGCCTGCCACGTTTCATACAATTTACCGTTCAATAAGAGGAGATCTTATTGAGGCTTTATTACTCTCAATTCGTAGCTAAATCCCCTTTGCAAAAAAGCAAGCTTGCAATCGGATAAAAGCAAGCCTGCTATTCATCAAAACCAAGCTTGCTTTTGAGCAAAACCTAACTTGCTTTTGGGTAAAAGTAAGCTTGCTTTTTTCAAGACGTATTGCCTGTCCTGTTTCCGCGAAACGAAGGCGTTAATTTTACAGGCAAATTTGCCTCATCGCAGGTGGCGGTTTGCAGGTTATTTCTTCTTTCTTTTCTTTGGCGAAAGTCCGGCTTCTTCTTTTAAAAGCGAACGCCAGTCGTTATCGTGGTCTTTCGTAAAATCAAGGGTTTCCATGTATTCGCCTTTGCCAATCTCAAGCACTTTTACTTTCTTATCGAGATACATTTCTATTTCCTCCAAAATGGGTTTCTCTTCCTGGCTGCAAAACGAAACGGCATGTCCGCGTTCTTTGGCACGTCCGGTACGGCCAACCCGGTGCACGTAATTTTCCGACTGTTCGGGCAGATCGTAGTTGATTACAAAATTCACCCCCGGAATGTCGATGCCGCGGGCGCTGACATCAGTAGCAATTAACATTCTAATTTCACCGCTTCGAAATTTATCCAGCACTTCGAAACGTTCTTTTTGTTCTTTATCGCCGTGAATGGTTTCGCTATTCACCCCAACCCGTTCCATGGCTTTTTTTACCCGTTCGGCACGAACTTTTGTCCGTACAAAAACCAGTATTTTTTTATCCGGGTTCTCCTCAACAATCCGTTCAAGAAAAAATCGTTTGTCGTCCATCTCAATAAACGCCACCGAATGATCGACATTTTTTGCTACCGGGTCTTTGGGTGAAATCTGGATTCGGATAGGTTTCCGGGTCAACGAATAGGCCAGTTCTTTTATTTTTTCATCGATCGTCGCCGAGAAAAACAAGGTTTGCCGGTTCTTCGGAAGAAATTTCAGCAGGTCGCGAATGTCCCGTATAAAACCGAGGTCGAGCATGTGGTCGGCCTCATCCAGAATCAAAATTTCGATGCGCCCAAAATTAATATATCCCTGGCTTACCAGATCGAACATGCGGCCGGGAGTTGCTACCAGAATATCAATCCCTTTTTCGAGTTTGGCAATTTGCGGTCCCTGTTCCACTCCGCCAAAAACACAAAAAGTTTTCACGCGGGTATGTTTTCCAATCTGTTCGAAAACCCCGGTAATCTGCAATGCCAGCTCTCGGGTAGGCACCATCACCAGGCATTTGATGCCATCGGGACGGCCCGGGATTTTTCGCTCGTCGAGCAAATGAAGCACCGGAATTGCAAAGGCTGCTGTTTTTCCGGTTCCGGTTTGCGCGATGGCCAGCACATCCTCGCCTCTCATAATGGGAGGAATCGATTTAAACTGAATATCGGTTGGCCGGTTGAACCCCAGCTTCGAAAGGCTTTTCTTTATGTCAGGAGAAATTGAATATTGTTCGAACTTCATTTTGCTTTACTTGAAATTTCAAAGTACAAAGCTAGTCCTTTTTTTGGGACAGTCCCGGGGGTACCGATCAGCTTTTTCTTTGCCGACAGAACAACAGTACATGGTTTTCTAGTCTTTTCCCAACACAAAAATGGGCGTCATCTCGCGGTATAGCGCATTTTGGAAGCTTCGTTTTCCTTTTTTTTCAATTTCTCCGTTTACCGTTCCCACAACAGCCAGCCCCAAATGGAGACGTCGTAATTTCTTCAGCGCTTTTTCATCAATTTTCAGATTGACCACCTTTTCGGTTTCGTGCGGCAGTACTTTGGTCGGCTCCATTGTGATGAAAGGGCTTTTCTTATTCAATTCCAGATCAATCGGATCGGTAAAACCGGGCGCCCTGAAAATCCTTATTTTAACAGGAATAATCGTGTCTGACGAAGTTACAGGTATGGCTTTTTGAAGATTTTGCTCCATTTCGGTTGACAACCGCAGGGAAAAAGGTGACGCCGGGGTAATCCTGGCTACAAAACCGGCAGCCGGAATATGATGAGTATAATAAAAAGCCTGCATCATGTTGTCGGCAGCAGTCGCCGTTTGTGTAATCACCGGCTGCTCTCTTCCTTTGGAACGGGCGCTGGTAAGCACTTCAAGAGATAAATCTCCTTCTTCGGCCATTGCCGGGGCGGTAACTGATATGTCCCAGAATTTACTTCCGGGCTGGCTGTGCAGGCAGCTTACCAAATATCCTTTGGGCAACCCTTTTATATCGAAATTCAAGCCGGGAATAAATTTTTCTTCAGAAGAAATATCTACCCGGAAAAGCGCAGTCCCTCCTTTGGGTATTGTGAGGTTGGCCGGTGAAACAAATGTTTGGAAAGCGGGAACATTGGGCCGACGTTCAATCAGGTAATAACAATCGGGGCCGCAATTACCCAGTACATCGGTCACCTCCAAAATGTAATCGCCTGCCTGTTTTACCTTGTATTGCAACATCGGGTCGGCATGGTGGGTTATCAACCCCTGTGTTGCATCTTCCACATCGTCCACTTCAATCAATTTGACCCCGGACGGATCGCGAAGCGTCATTTTTGCATCGAGCATGGAACCCAGCCGCCGGGCTTTTATGTCGATGGCAATTTTTTCGTTCTTCAGGGCCACGATCCGGTATGTTTTTATCTGGTTGGGCGAAGTAATCGAATCGAATAAAATACAATTTGTCAGGTATTCTTCTTTTTCTGAAGGCGTTGTATTGAGACGGGCATCTCGCGGCAAACCATAGAAAACAACCGGATTGGAAACAAAACCGTTTTTCCCGGCAACGGTCAATTTGCCGTAACCTTCCTGCGAAGGTTTAAACCGTATTTTATTCTGTGCGAGGTTGATGCCTTTCAGGGTAACTTCCGTATTTTTCCTGATTTTGCCGACACATGGATATACATATTCAAGAAAGGGGATTTCGCCCAGTTCGATCCGGTAATTAAAATCTTCGCGCCCGCGGTAAATGGCATCGTGAATGGAAAGAAAATAGGCGCCGGTTTCTTCGATCGTTGAAATGATCACCGGATCGACAGCATTCCGAAAATCGTCGTTATAGGCAATTTCCCGTCCCGCGCTGTTTGTCAGCCTGATCACGGGCTGAAACCAACCCGGCACGGCATCGGCAATGTAAGGTACTAATGTCCTTGCCTTCACCGAAGCAACCAGGGTCATTCCTTTTTCGGCCTGAAATGTGAAGTAGTCGATTTCTCCCGGAAAAATTTGTCCGCATAACGTTGCCGGAAGCTGTTCTACCTGCGTCGGTTTTGCGGCCGATGAACCACTTTGCCCGATTATATTGGGATATTGCCCTACTTCAAAGTTCAGTTTATTGGAAACCCCTTTCGGCGATTGCAGCCGCAAATCGCGTAAGCCCGGTGTGGCATTCCGGTCGATCGTTACCCGAACGCTAATCCGGTCGGCCAGTTGAGGACTGCTTTGGTCGTCGGGTTTCCCTTTGTTTTTTTTCGATTTTAACGGATTCTTCTTTTGTTTTAGCGGAATAATTTCAGCTTTTACCCCTTCGCCGCTGATTAATACTTCGGTGGCTCCGTTCAGGTTTAAACCGCCGACCTCAATGTCCGTAACAGTTCCTGTTTGGCCGCCTGCCGGAAAAATAAAGCCTACCGACATTTTTTGCGCCGATGCGTTTGCGAGCCAAAACATCAGTCCTATAATTGTAAAAATATACTTGTGCTGCATGGAGTTCAGGCTATTTTAGATTTATCAACTCATAAAGCAATCCGTTGCTTTGTTCTTCTTTACCCAACGATGGCAGGATGGGAAGATTGCCTTCCAGTATGTGGGGCAAAGTGCCTTTGGGGTCGATGCCCATCAGCAAATAAACTGTTCCAATCAGATCGCAGGGATAAACTTTGCGTTCGGTGATATTCTCGCCGGTTTTATCGGTTTTGCCCAGTACTTTTCCGGGAATAAAACCACCCCCGGCTACCAGGTACGAGAAAGCTTGTCCGAAATGTGCGCGGCCACCATTCCACGGGGCTTCCCAAAGAACTTTCGGGGTACGCCCGAATTCACCTCCGCAAAGCACGATGGTACTGTCGAGCAAGCCCTTTTCATCGAGATCGGCAAGCAGCGCCGACAGAGCCTGATCTAATTCAGGAAGCATTTCGTTCATGCGCTGAAAATGTTTTTTATGGGTATCCCAGCCTGTTGTGCGAACATTGATGAACGGAACGCCCGCTTCAACCAGTTTGCGGGCAGCCAGGCACGACTGTCCCAGCCGATTCATCCCGTAACGTTCACGAACTTCTTTGCTTTCGTCCGTTAAATCGAAAACCTTTCGCGATGCCCCCGAAATAAACTCCGTATTGATGCGGCGAAAAGAATCGATTGCAGACGAATAGGTGAATGATTTACAGAAAGGGTTCGTCTTCTCAAAACCGTCGAGCAATTGCATGCGTTTTTCCAATGTGCCGGGTTTTATTTCGCGGTTGATGATCCCTTCAACTTCAAAAACCATTTTCTCAGGTTCGCCGCCTGTATCGAATGATTTGTATTTGTTGCCCAGAAAACCGCCTTCGTTGAAGCGGCTGTTGGCGCTGGTAACCGAGACATACGCAGGTAAAATGCCTTTGTAGGTCGGGCTTTTCATAAATGCGATCACCGAACCGTATGATGGATACACGATGGAGCTGCGGCTCAAATCTCCGGTAATCATCGCATAATGACCTGTCTCGTGTCCGTTATTGCTGTGTGTCATACTCCGGATCAGGCTGTATTTATCGGCCATTTGCGCAAGCAACGGCAGCTTTGAACCAATAATAATGTCTGGAACATTCGTTTGGACGGCTTCTTTCAGGGTACCATATATTTCGCGTGTGGCCTCCGGTTTGGGATCGAAGGTATCGGTTTGTGACGGGCCTCCATCCAGATAAACCAAAATGACACTTTTGGCTTGCTGTGCCATTGACCCCAATGACAAACTTACCAAAAGAAAAAAAGGCAGGATGCGTTTCATGTGCGTTGAAATTTGAAGGTCATTAATGGTTAAAAAGAAATTCGGCGCTGTTTATATGCGTCCACAAAATATCGGAAGCCAGATCGCGCAATGACAACCCGTTTTTTTCAGTATGAGCTTTAAACAGGTTAATTTCTTCTGCGGAAGGATAGCGTGAAAGTGTCATCAGCGTAATGGCCCGGCAAACGTTTTCTGTATTGGTTTGTCCGGAACAAATTTCATTGAGTATATTGCTCTTTTGAATTCGTCTTTCCAGTTCCGAAGAATTCATCAGGTACAACATCTGTCTGGGCATTAGTTTGTTTGAACGCTGACTTTCAAGCGAGACATCGCGGGAAGCACGTCCAAATAGTTCGAGAGCCGGACTCGATACGGTTGCATCGCCCAGGTCAACAGAACGTGTACCTTCCGGGTAAAAAGTAAAAGGTTCCGGCACACGGCTCCAATACGAATCGGAAGTACCTGTTAAATCGGCCAGTACATCGACAATAACTTCAGCCGGTAAACGCTGCGGAACATAGACTCCCTGTGGCGATGCTGCACTTTGGTATGCGCCGGAATTAAGAATCAAACGCATCAGCGCTTTCATGTCGTAACCCGATTCAATGAACCTGTCCGTCAGGTAATTCATCAATTCCGGGTTGGAGGGAGGATTGTGCTTGCCCCAGTCGTCAGGTTCGCTGACAATGCCTTGCCCGGTCAGCCAGAACCATAACCGATTGGCCATAACTCCGGCAAAGCGTTTGTTTTGTTTGCCGGTCAGCCAGGCCACATAAGCGCTTCGCCAATCCTCCCCGGGGTTTAATACAATTTCTTGCTGGTTAAACATTTCTATTTTCGGAGCGATAGGCATCACCTCCAAATCAACATACACGATCTCTTCTTTCCACTCTTTTGTGTTTTTATACCGAATTTGGGAAAAACAAAAATGCCCGTTATCGTTACATATCCGATCACCCAGAAACAATAAACTGATGTTCTCATAGATATTTTCCGGAGAACGTTTCAGAAAAGCACGGTAAAAATTTACCGCCGGAGAACGAAAATTACTTCCTTTTGAAAGCAGCAACTCACTTACAAATTTATTATATGGGGTATTGTCCTTTATTTTTTCGTACAACCAGCGATTGTATGCCTGGACAGCATTGGGCCAAAGGTTACTTGGGAATTCAGATTTTATACGGAGAATATCTCCCCAGCGCATCACCAGATACTGGGTACACTCGTCCGAATCAAGCAGCTCGTCGATCAGATCAGCCCGTTTCGTGGTATTGTCGGAGCTTAAAAATAACCTCGACTTTTCGGCTTGCGGCAGGCGTCCGGTCAGTGTCAGGCAGGTCCGCCGCAAAAAAACTTCATCAGAGCAAAGTTGATTATTTTGCTGCTTGTCCCGAAAAATGAACCGATCAATCTCATTTGCCTTGGCCGGTAAAAGCAAGATGCAGAATAAGATCATTTGAAGAGATTTTTTCACTGGGTTTAATTTTTTGTCATTACAAATTACAATTTGTTTTGTGCATCCATCGCTGTTCCTTCAATTTCAACGAGAAGTTCTTCCCTGCAAATATCAGCCTGAAGGTAGATAGCCGGTAACCCTGGCCAGGTTTTTTCTATTTCTGATTTCACACTGTCAAGATATTCCATCTTTTTAACGTAAATACGTAAGCCGGTCATTTCCAGTCTTGCGCCGTTGTTTAATCCGTACCTTTTCAGGTTTTCAGCAGACAGCAGATAGTTGATGTTTTCGATTGTTTGACGGGTCTGTAACCCTGCATTCAATACCTTCATACTCTCTTCTCCACGTATGGCAGCCGTACCTGAAACGAAGCAATTTGATCCGAAGCCATTTTTGATTAGTCTGGCCCGTTCGAATTTGGGCGTTCGTTTATCTCCCCCGACAAGCAACGACTGCGAATAGGAATGAGCAGCTATTTGTAACGGATTGTCAACGGGTATACTCCGAAGGCCGGATATGGCAATCAGGCTCACGCTGATACCGCTGACATCGGCGCCTATTCCCGTTGCGGCCGGATAGCCGCAGTTTTTCCAATCGGTTTTTTCGTAAAAGCGGGCGCGGGCATCATTAAAGGCCTGGTAATTCTGAATGCCATTCTGTACCTGTGTAATGTTCCCGATATAATTCCATTGACGTACAATTTCGTGGATGTGCATTGATTCGGAAGACAAAACAGCTCCGATCTTTTCAAAAATTTCATCGCCTTGCCGGGTATAACTGAGAGAAAATGAACTCGCCATCGCCCCTTCAATTACCAGTGTTTTTGTGCTTTTCAATTCAAAAATAGCGTACCGCAACCCTTCCTGTTGTTTGAAAATCAACGATTCAGAAGGCACACCATCCGGAAGACAATGTACTTCAACGGCCATCATTTTTGAATCGGGCAACGATTGTGAAACGTAACTGACCAGAGGAATCTGTGTTTTAAAATGCCCGGGAACTATCGTTGTCAGAACCGCTAATTCCTTTTCGTAATTTTCATCCGATGACGATCCGAAAAATACAAGACTGGTCACCCTGTCTTTTCCGGTAATCTGATTTAATAACGCCTCGATGTTATTATTGAAACTTTTGAAATTAGCATAGAGATAGGAACAGGGGAAATAGGTCGTCATAAGTGTCAGGTCTTGATTTTTTACACTTCGTTTTGACCTGAAACCAATAAAAAGGTTTAATCAGAAGTGCAAAAAATAAGCAGAAATTGGTCAAAATGGACTATGATTTTGTAAATAATGTTCTTTTACCGAAAATCAAAAGTCAGTTTCATATTCAGCTTTCCCCCGTGTATTCTTGATGGAGCAAACTCGTAGCGGTTCGATTGCGGCCCATAAGATTCAGGAACCTTAAATTTTGTGCCGATTGCATTAATGCCGTGCAAAAAGGAAATATCGCCTTTCGGAAAATCTAGTTTGGTATTTGCCGGCGACTGGGGTTCATCGGGTGTAAACATGCGCAGGAAAATATCTTTGCTGTGTACATACACTTTGAAATCAGGACAATCTTTCCCCAAAAATTTTGCCCAATAGGTTTCTGAATGGTAGCCTTTAAATTCGGGGTATTCATAGCCCGATTCGCCTGTTATAGTGCGGTTATAGTCTTTTCCCCAGAGTCCAAATTCAACGCCTTTCATCCGGTTTTTCCAAACCCGGTACGGCCCATTGCCCAGCCATTTCATTCCGGCGATATTTTTTTCAGGAAAATTGAAACTTATCCCGGCAAATAAGCAATTGTTTTCGGGCTGATAGGCAACATCCAAATCCAGTAACCCATTGCCTGAGATGGTCCATTTTACTGAATCGCCTTTTGCCAGCAGCGCTTTAATTACCAGATTATTTCCTTCAAAGGCAGTCGAAACGTTCTGTACTTCTTTCCCTTCACTCACAAAAACAGGCCCGCCCGATAAAGGAATAATTCCCTTTTTATTCTTCACGTCCAATAAAGTTCCGTCCTTTTTGCTGAATGAATAATTCATTTCACCCGCCTGTACCTGCCATGTATTCTCTTTTTCCTGAAGAACGGGTTGAACAGAAGATTTTTCAACAAGCAATTCTTTCGCTTTTGCTCCCGGATATTTTACCGGCCAACACCAGGTATTCAGGATCCTTCCATATGGGTCTACGGCTTTTATCCGAAGCACGTCGGCATTTGCCCAATTCGCCGGACGATTGATTTCAATTTTTCCTTTTTGTCCCGGCTCCAGTTTAATCTTAAAGTTATTTTTTGCCAGTAGTTTTTCGTGCGCCTCCTCATCCGGATTCGAAACTTTTACCCATTCCGAAGTAAATAAACATTGATCGAGATTGGTATAATGATAGCGGTTTTCAATCCGGAAAGTTCCGTCGAATTCGGGAGTGATATAACGTTTCTCGAAGTATACCGGGCTCCATATTTCCTTGATGGTATAAAAACTTCCTTCTTTTTCGTGGTATGGGCCAAGAACTCCGTCGGGAGCATGGTTCCCATCGGTATCAAGCTGACCGTTGCGGTCGGTGCGTTCAATGGCTTCGTCGGCAAAAACCCACAGAAAACCACCGGCACAGAGCGGGTCGTCCCACATTCGAATCCAGTAATCGTCGAGACCTGCACCTGATCCTCCATCATAAAGACCATGCAAAAATTCGGTCGGGAAAAATATTTTTCGTTTGCTGAACCCATCATGTGCAAGGTAATTGTAGCTGATGTAATGCAAGGTATTGGTCAAATCGTAATCCTGCCAGGGGTGTAGTACTTTTCGCTGCTGAATGTCGAGTTTGGCAAAGTCGTCGTTCAGATTATTATTCTCACCTCCCTCGTTGCCGTTATCCCATAAAATAACACTCGGGTGGTTCACATCGTGGGCGATCATTTCTTCGAGTAGTTTGCGTCCCACTACATCGTCGTACGAAGGCCATTGCCAGGCGCAAAGTTCGTCGAGCACAAACAAGCCGAGCGAATCACATACTTCCAGGAAGTGCGAATCAGGTGGATAATGGGACATACGAACGGCATTCATATTCATGTCTTTCATCAGGTTAACTACTTCGATGCTAAATTTTTTTGAAGAAGTGCGCCCGTATTTTGGATGAAACGTGTGACGGCAAACCCCTTTCATTTTGATGCGTTCTCCATTTACATAAATGCCATCGCTTTCGCGTACCTCAATAGTACGAAACCCAAATTTTTCGGTATGTTGATGGATGACCGTGTTGTGTTCATCAAGCAAAGTAAAAACCGCTTTGTACAGATTGGGTGTTTCCGGGTTCCATGTTTTCGGACTATTCATTCTTCCTGAAATACGGCATTTTTTGGATGCAATTTTGCCTGTAATTTCAGTTTCAGTTTTTCCTGAAAGAGTTTGAATTTCAACTTTTAGCAAAGAAGCGTTTTTTACAGGCGACAAATAAATATCCGCCGTAAAATCGCCGTTTGCCCGGGCATCAATGGCTACCCGCTGGATGTGTTCCAGAGGGTTGGCTTCCAGGAATACAGGACGAAAAATGCCGCCGAAAATCCAGAAGTCAGCCGTACGCTCCGCTTCATTAACTGAAGCATTTTCTGAATGTTTCTTCACAAAAACTTCCAGTTTGTTCTGTGCCCCGTATTTCAATAATTTACTGATGTCGTATTTGAACTGGTAAAAAGACCCCTGATGTACAGGTCCGGCTGGTTTTCCGTTAATTTTCACCTCCGCATCGGTCATCACTCCATCGAAAACAATATTTACCTGTTTGGTTTTCCATTCGGCAGGAACGATGAAATTAGTCCGGTATAAGCCGGTTTCGTTCATCCGGTTTTCTAGTTTGTCGTGCCCGTAATTGTAACTGCCAAAACCTTGTTGTTCCCAACACGAAGGAACCGCAATTGTTGCCCAGTGCCCACTGTTCATTCTGGCCGAGCAGAAAAACTCCCAATTGACGGTGTGATCGAAGCCTGTTCCGCATAAATACTGAATTTTTGTTTGCTGGGATAATGCCAAATTAGTAAAAAGTACCAATACGATTAGCTGGAGAAATTTCATAGTCGCTTTTGTTTATATTTTAGGGATTGAAGTTACTCGTTCGCTGACAAACAATTATAAAATGACGGATAAAAACGGTTGATTTAACCGTTAAAATCGAAATTATGATGAGTTGCAAAAAACTGTTGTTCAGGTTGAACCCTGGTTTTTTTCGATATATTTGCGTGAATTTAGAAATACCAATGCCCGAGAGAGACGAAATACACCAGCAACTCCGAAAAATTACCGAAAGCGAAATTTTTTCTCGTTCAGGAATCAACGTGAACCTTTTACTGTTGCTGGTAAAAGCCACGCTCGATAAAGAAAAACTGAAAGAAGCAGCCATCGGGACCGAACTATTCGGTAAATCGTACGACCCGGTAAAAAACGACACCAAAGTTCGGGTGTATGTACACAATCTCAGAAAGAAACTGGCGGCATATTACGAAACAGAAGGCAAAAAAGATCCAATCATTTTTGAGATAGAAAAAGGACAGTATTGGATAACCTTTGCAGAAAGGGTACGGGTTAAAAACCATCGAAAAAGAAATCGGCGCGGAATTTGGATTGGCATAACAGTACTGCTTATTACCGGACTTTTGGCGTTTTTGCAAACAATGCAAACAACGAATTTTTTCTGGAAACCGTATTCAAACTCGAAATTTCCGACCACTGTTTTAATTGGCGACCACTTTACCATTGATGGTTCGATTATGACCGGCGGAAATGGTGTTTTTCGCGATTTTAACATCAATTCGCCATCCGACTTTTCGGATTATATTTTTGCCCATCCCGAAAAAGCGGGTACAATGTCTCCCAACCAGTATCCGTATATTACCAAAATGGGGCCCTACTGCACAAAAACCATCACCAATTTTATGGTTTCAGAAGAAATTGATTTTAACCTGATGCTGAATTCGGAATGGGACAAATCGATGATCGGACATGAAAACCTGGTATACATTGGACAATTTAAAACAATGGGCTTTCTGAAGAATGTGTTTTTCGGAAAAAACCCTAATTTCAACATTTCCGGTTCCCGGATTCAGTATACAAATACAAAAACCGGAAAACGTACAGAATACATTTCACAACCCGGCGATGAAATTATTGATTATACCATTGTCTCACAAATCACCGGTCCTGAGGGAAATACGATCAGCTTTTTTCTTTCCGACAACGATATTGGAGTAATCAGGTTGGTCGATTATTTTACGAATCATGATTCATTGCAATTTTTTTCTGAAAAATACCCAGTGGGGAATTCCGGGTTCACTGCTCTTTTCAGTGTCAGCGGCTGGGAACGGACAGGCTTTAAACAGAAGTTGATACTGATTGAACCGAAAAAATGATCTCCCGGAAAAGCCTTTGCCTGAAAAAGTGACCAGAAAAAACAGGCGAAACTCTTCTGAATAGCTGTTGTCACACCTCTATCCGGCTGTATAACAGCGATCTTACAAAATATCATTTTTTTAAGGAGATACCCGCGGAACCTCTTCGTCATGATGGATATTTTTCGTTAATTTATGCCCTCAAAAACCGTTTTCGCTAAAGAAGTATTTATTATGGAAAATCTTGACTGGAAAAAACTTGGATTCGGATACATGGATACCGACTATAACGTAAGATGTTATTTTCGTAAAGGGACGTGGGGCGAGTTGGAAGTATCTTCTGAGACACATATTTCGGTTCACATGGCGGCCACTGGTCTTCATTATGGACAAGAAGCTTTTGAAGGACTCAAAGCTTTTAAAGGAAAAGATGGAAAAATTCGTATTTTCCGTCTCGATGAGAATGCAAAAAGATTGCAATCTTCATGTCGTGGTACATTGATGGCTGAATTGCCGGTCGAAAAATTTGCTGAAGCAGTAATTAAAGCCGTTAAACTGAACGAACGTTTTGTGCCGCCTTATGAGTCTGGCGCTTCGTTATATATTCGTCCTTTGCTTTTTGGCTCCGGCCCGCAGATAGGCGTTCGCCCTGCTGATGAATATCTTTTCGTGGTTATGGTAATGCCTGTTGGTCCCTATTTTAAAGGCGGATTCAGTGCAAATTCTTATGTCATTACACGTAAGTATGACCGTGCAGCACCTCAGGGAACCGGTACTTTCAAGATTGGTGGAAACTATGCTGCCAGCCTTTGTGCAAACAAAGAGGCTCACGACATGGGATATACATCTGAATTTTATCTCGACGCCAAAGAGAAAAAATATATCGACGAATGTGGCGCTGCCAATTTCTTTGGAATAAAAAACAATACCTACATTACGCCTAAATCATCGTCGGTACTGCCGTCCATCACCAACAAGAGTTTGCAACAATTGGCTCTTGATATGGGAATGAAAGTAGAAGCAAGGCAAATACCTGTTGAGGAATTAACAACATTTGAAGAAGCTGGCGCTTGCGGTACTGCGGCTGTAATTTCTCCAATAAAGAGCATTGTTGATATTGAAAATGATAAAACCTATTTTATCAGTGAAGAACCAGGCAAAGTTTGCAAACAGCTTTACGAAAAACTGCGCGCCATCCAATATGGCGATGAACCTGACAAATTCGGTTGGGTAAAAATTATTGAATAGAAATTTATTTTTCAGAATATATTCCCCGTTTGGTTTGCCGGACGGGGATTTTTATTTTCGGGAAGTGCCATAATCTCAGATTGGTACAGGTATCGTATTTTGTTGTTTCACCGTACCTTTGCATAAACCAAAATCTAAAAATCAATGCACACAGAACCAATCAACAATCCCGAAAACACCCCGCAGGCACCCAAGCCTCCCACTATTATCGACGGAATGATGCAACCGGGCTTCCCGACAGCCAAAGTTTTTACCTGCTTCTTTTTGTCCGATTGCCTGGTTTTCGTGAAAACCGGAAGTTTCTCAACCAATATGGCAGGTACCATGCGGGCATCGCTGGGCGGTTATACCGGCGATGCGATGATCATGGGAGCCATTGGGGGAATTGCCGATTACCACAATCAGCAAAAGCGTATGAAAAACGCGGTTCATGTGGCGGGATGGAACCCCGAACAAATGGTTGCCGTACATAAACGGAATTTTATGCTCCCGTACAGCGCCATCAACACAATTGAACTGAAAGGGCCGAATTTCGCCGGTGAAGTCAGGGTGATTGTCGAAGCCGGGGAAACCCATAAATTCAGACTGAACAGGCAATCGAAAGCATCGTTTGCATATTGCGAAAAAATATTTAGTGAATTTCTGCCAGGGAAGGTGGTACACAAATAAAATACTTGTCTTTTGCCGGGCTATACGTTTTTCAGAATCTTGCGCATTGCGCCTTTCATGCCCTTTTCTATTTCCTGATAATCCAAGATTTCTTTGCCAACAAAAATAAACATGATGGCAAATTGGATGTTTTCAGTTTTCAGTTTTTCGTAAAAATCGTTTTTATTTAAACGGAAGGCTTCGCGCATTCGGCGTTTGATGAGGTTGCGGTGAACTGCTTTTTTGAAATTCCGTTTCGAGACTGAAAATGACGATTGTGCCGGAAACGGGCAATCAATCGGAGTTTTCAGCAGAACAACTTTCAACGGATACGAAAGAAACGATTTCCCTTCCGTGAAGAGCTTTTCAATGATAATCCGGCTACAAAGCCGTTCTTCCTTTTCAAAAGTATATCGTTCCATTATGCGGCTAAAATACAACAAAAAAGGGGAAAACAGCGTCCCCCCTTTCATTGAATATGATTGTGTTTTACAATCCTTTGTTGTACTTTTTGATGAATTGTTCAAGTGCCATAGTCATCGATGGGGCAACCTCGGTCGGCGCCTCAATGTCAAGTCTCAAACCGGCTTCCTTCACCGCTTGTGCTGTGGTTGGCCCAAACGAAGCAATTTTAATTTCTTTTTGCTCAAAGTCGGGGAAGTTTTGCAACAACGATTTAATTCCCGACGGGCTGAAGAAAACCAGTACATCGTAATTCACATCTTTCAGATCAGAAAGATCACTGCTTACAGTCTTGTAAAAAATAGCTTTTGTGTACTTGTAATTAAATTTGTCCAGTAATTGCGGTATTTCCATATTGTGGATATGAGAAAGAGGCACCAGAAAATTTTCATCTTTGTGCTTTTTCATCACTTCCATCAGGTCCTCGAAAGTACCGTCTCCGTAAAATATTTTTCGTTTTCTGTAAACAATATATTTCTGCAAATAAAAAGCAGTGGCTTCCGAAATGCAAAAATATTTCATAGTGTCAGGCACGGTAATCCGCATATCCTGACAGATTCTGAAGAAATGATCAATCGCCGTACGGCTGGTGAAAATCACTGCAGAATGATCTAAAACTTGAATGCGTGTTTGCCTAAATTCCTTAGCTGATACTCCTTCCACTTGGATAAATGGGCGGAAATCAACCTGAACGTTTGTTCTACTCGCCAAATCAAAATAAGGAGATTTAGCTGAGTCCGGCTTTGGTTGTGAAACCAGAATTCTCTTGATTTTCAAGACTCAATGATTTTAGTTACTTTTCTACCTTCTACCCCGATGCAATCTTAACAATCACGAGGAACGGTAAAAATTCAAGGGTACAAAGGTACAAAATCAAATAAGAAATTGAAAAATGTTTCCTCAATAATATTTTTGAGCCTCTAAGAAGCGATAATCCCCAAAAGACAGCAACCATAAATGCCCCTGTGATTAACAGCGCCTCCGTGTTGTAAATCGGAGCAAACGCAATAACCAGAGTAAACGGGAACAGAATGATACCCAGTATTCGGTTATATACATTCAGGTTAAACAAATATTCAGATGTCTCCGGCAGACTTTCGGTAATCAGAGCAATGAGCATGTATAAAGAACGTTTTAAAATGAAATAGCCGATTACTCCCCCCAGACAAATCAGATAAGTAAGAACAGGCATGGAAGGATACAGGGAAACACCGAAAAAGGACATGATTTGGTAGGCAAAAAGCGATAAAACCATGTAGAATAATATGTCGAGACGAAAAGCGGCATGCAGCAGGTTGAATGTTCTTTCCCGGAAAAGGCGGGAAGCCGTCGGGAAATTGATGGTTGCATTGAACAGTTGCTTCAGGTATGCGCTGGAAATAATACGTACCGATGCAATGATGACCAGCGCCAGTATAATAATTCCAAAGGTCCAGTCGGTATTTTTCCGGAACATTGTTTTTTCCGGAAAGAAAATATCGGCCTTTACCGGAATTTCAGGAATGGCAACCGAAACACGTGATTCCGGAATGCGCAGGGTATCTGCCGGAGTTTGTGTTGCCGTGTTGGTTTGGTCGAACTGCACCTGCGATGGATTGACGGAATCGGTTTTATTTTTTGAATTGGCTGAACGAGGTTCACTGGTATTATTCGCTTTGTGGGTGATGGTCAGACTTTTATTCTGTTGCAACGGGGACGATAAATCTGGGCTTTTGCTAACCTGCTCTGATTTTTCCTGAATTTGTTGCATTCCAACAGACAATTTATAAGTTTGTGGCTAACAAAAATAGTTAAATAATAAGCGAATCCTGAAAATGCCTCTGTTTTTTTGATCCGACATGGACAATCCGTCAACACATCAGATTTACCTGGCTCCGCTGCAAGGTTTTACCGACTTCATTTACCGGAGAACGCAAGCCGAAATATTCGGCCATATCGACAACTATTTTTGCCCCTACATTTCGGTTGGAAAACAGCAGCAAATCCGGAATTCGCAACTGAAAGATGTTCTGCCGGAAAATAATCAGGGAATACATGTTGTTCCGCAGGTGCTGTTTTCCGACGGGAACGAGTTTCGCGAACTCTGCAAACTGCTGGAAGGCTTCGGATACCGCGAAATCAACCTAAACCTGGGATGCCCGTACCCGATGGTTACCAATCGCGGACGGGGATCAGCTTTGTTGCAAAAGCCGGAAACGATCGGGGAAATACTGGATATTGCTTTTAGTGAGTTTCAACTGAATTTTTCCGTCAAATTGCGGTCGGGTCTTGAGTCGGAGGACGAAATTTTTCCGGTGATCGAAACCATCAACCGGTTCCCGGTTTCCGAAGTAATTTACCATCCGCGCATTGCCCGGCAGATGTACAAAGGCGAAGTGAATATCACCCTGTTTCAGAAAATAAAAGAGATTTCAAAATCTCCGCTGGTTTTCAACGGTGACATTCTTTCGGAAAATGACATTCAGAAAGTGCAAGGCTTGGTTGCCGGACAAACCCAATGGATGATTGGCCGTGGCGTATTGAAAGACCCGTTTTTACCTCTTATCCTGAAAGGTGAGAATCCGGACCCCGGGAAAAGGAGGGAAATGCTTTTTGCTTTTCATGAAAAGATAATTGCCGCGTATGCCGTTAAACTGGAAGGCAGCAGCCATTTATTGCAGAAGATGCAGGCGTTTTGGGAGTATTTTTCCGAATCGTTCACCAACCCGCACAAAGTTTTTAAACTGATAAAAAAAGCGGGAACAATCGAAAAATATGAGATGGCTGTAAAAACCATTTTTACCGGCTATTGCAGTTAATTGAAGTGAGGGTTCGGGCAGTTTTCGTGTTCATAGATTTCCATCAATACAATTAATTGTTCCAGCTCGGCGGCTTCAGGCGAACCAGCGGCGCAACTGCATATTTCCAGAAAACGTCTCAATGCTTCCCTGTATTCATCTTCAGTGACTAATTTTTCCATCATTCGCAATAATTTTCAAACAATCCCCCTTTGTCTTATTCCATCGTTAATGAGCTTCCAGCCAATTCGCCCCGGTATTCATTTCCACGGTCAGGGGCAGGCCAATATCGACCGCGTTTTCCATGCCTTTTCGTACAATTTCCTTCATCCGGTCAATCTCATTGCGTACAACATCGAAATTCAGTTCGTCGTGTACCTGCATCACCATTTTCGATTGCAGCTTTTGCCGTTTTAACTCGCGCCATATATTCACCATAGCCAGCTTAATAATGTCGGCTGCCGAACCCTGAATGGGCGCGTTGATGGCATTTCGCTCGGCCACCCCGCGAACCACGGCATTGGCTGAATTAATATCGCTTAAATAACGTTTGCGTCCCATAATTGTTTGAACGAAACCTGCTTCACGGGCTTTTAAAATACTTTCGTCCATGTATTGTTTCACGCTGGAGAAATTCTCAAAATACCCGTCGATCAACTCTTTTGCTTCGGTACGCGGAATGTTCAGCCGCTGCGAAAGGCCGAAAGCCGAGATGCCGTAAATAATCCCGAAGTTGGCCGTTTTGGCCTTCCGGCGCATGTCGGAACTGACTTCCGAAACCGGTATTTTGTAAATTTTGGATGCCGTGATGGCATGAATATCGTCGCCGTTGCGGAAGGCTTCCAGCATTTGTTCGTCTTTGCTCAGTGCGGCCATGATGCGGAGTTCAATCTGCGAATAGTCGGCCGATAAAAACAAATGGTTTTCGTCGGAAGGAATAAACGCCTTGCGTATTTCGCGCCCGTTCGCATCGCGGATCGGAATGTTTTGCAGGTTCGGATCGGTCGAACTCAGGCGGCCTGTGGCAGCAATGGCCTGATTGTATGAAGTGTGAACCTTCCCTGTTCTTGGGTTGATCAATAGCGGCAAGGCCTCCACATAGGTTGAAAGCAGTTTTTTCAGCCCGCGGTAATCGAGTATTTTCCCGACAATCGGATGCCGGTCGGCTAGTTTTTCAAGTATATCTTCCGAAGTAGAATATTGCTTGGTTTTGGTTTTCTTCGCGTTCGAATCAATTTTCAGTTTCTCAAACAAAATCACGCCCAATTGTTTTGGTGACGAAATATTGAATTCTTCGCCAGCCATCTCAATAATCTCACGTTCAATATCAATAATCTGGTGGCGTAAAATTTCAGCGTAGCGGTTCAGTTCATCCGGATTAATTCGTACACCGGCCATTTCCATGTCGGCCAAAACATACACCAGCGGCATTTCAACTTCATTGAACAGTTTTCGTACCCCGAACTGATCGAGTTGCGGATCGATTGCCCTTTTCAGTTGAAGCGTCAGGTCGGCATCTTCACAGGCGTAATCTCTCAGTTTCTCAACGGGAACCTGCCGCATGTTTATCTGGGCAATGCCTTTTTTGCCGATCAGGCTTTCGGTGGTCACCTTTTCGTAGCCCAGGTATTGCTCGCACAAATAGTCGAGGTTGTGGCGCAGCTCGGGCTGAATCAGGTAATGGGCAATCATCGTGTCATACAGCGGGCCTTTCACCTCGATGTTGTAATTCATCAGCACCGAAATGTCATATTTCAGGTTTTGCCCGATTTTCACGATGCGTTCGTCTCCAAAAATCAGTTCAAATTCTTTCACAACGGCCAGCGCTTTTTCTCTTTCTTTCGGAACGGGAACACAATACGCCTCGTGGTTACGGAACGAAAATGAGAGACACACCAGTTCCGCGGTGCGGGTATCGAGGCCTGTGGTTTCGGTGTCGAAACAAAATTCATCCTGAACCGAAAGTTCGGCCCGCAGACTGGCGCGCTGCTCAGGCGTTTCAATCAGGTAATAATCGTGCGGTATTTTTTCTATGGTATCCAGATTTTTTTCTTCGACAACAAGCGGTTCGAGCGATGCGCCAAATAACGTTCCCTGTTCGAAAGCCGGAGCAGCTTGTTTTTCCGGCTGACTAACCGTTGCCGGAATTCGTTCCATGAACGTGCGGAACTCCAGTTCAGTAAATACTTTTTTCAGTTTCTGACTGTCGGGTTCGCTCATTTCGAGAGCTGTTTCATCGAACGAAACCGGCACATCGAGAATAATTTTGGCCAGTACCTGCGACATGCGAACCTGTTTCTCATAGATTTCGAGGTTCTCTTTTTGCTTGCCCTTCAACTGGTCGATATTTTTATACAGATTGTCGATGCTGCCAAAGTCGGAAATCAGTTTCATAGCCGTTTTCGGCCCGATGCCCGGACAGCCGGGAATATTATCGGAGGTATCACCCATCAGCCCCAGCACATCGATCACCTGTTCGGGCCGTTCCACCATAAAATTTTCTTTCACCTGATCGACTCCCCAGATTTCAATTTCATTTCCGCCGCGCGCCGGTTTGTACATGAAAATATTTTCGGAAACCAGTTGCGCATAATCTTTATCGGGAGTGACCATGAACGTTTCGTAGCCTTTCGTTTCCGCCATTTTGGCCAGCGTACCGATCACATCGTCGGCTTCGAACCCGGCTTTTTCCAGAATCGGGATATTGTAGGCTTCAATAATCTGGCGGATATACGGAATGGCCTTCCGGAGGTCTTCGGGCATTTCCTCGCGGTTGGCTTTGTAGGCATCGAACATTTCGTGCCGGAATGTGGGCACATTCAAGTCGAAAACAACAGCGATATGACTGGGTTTTTCGTTTTTCAGCAACTGGTCGAGCGTATTTACAAAACCGAACATGGCCGAAGTATTCAGCCCTTTCGAGTTAAACCGCGGGTTTTTGATGAATGCAAAATACGAGCGGTAAATCAGCGCATAGGCATCGAGCAGGAAGAGTCGTTTTTTGTTTTCAGACATGAATTTTAGTTTAAAGGTTATCGGAAGCAAACCATTCGGCAAACGAATTAGCTGTTTCGTATAATCGCACACTGAAAAGTTTCAGGTTGGCGGGCAACAGTTTTTGAATCTTTTCAGCAATATATACAACAAGGTTTTCGGTCGTTGGTTGAAAACCGACCAAATGAAGACGTTCGTACATCTGTCCCAGTTCGTCCGGGTTGCGGTGCGGTGCTGCTGCATTGATCATCAGCGAATGGTCGAGTTCATCCACAATATGTTTGTTGATCAGCTTTTTCAGGTCGCTGAAATCGATGACCATCCCGTTTTTTGGGTCTGCCGGGTTGTTTAGCGGTTCGCCTGAAATGGTTATGCGCAGCTTGTACGAATGACCGTGAATATTTTTGCAAAGCCCGTCGTAATTGAACAGTGCATGAGACATTTCGAAGCCGAATTGTTTGGTTACCCGGATGGTTGCCATGTGTATTATTTTGCGACCGAAATTAGGAAGAAACTTTTAGAAATGAAAAGGCCTCTCTATCCCGATGCTTCCATCCCCAAAACGGGGAGACATTGGGCTTGTAACCATGCACTGGTTTTTCGTTTTGCGGTCATTCCCTTTTAACAGCAGGGGAACCACATAGGTCACATAGAACATATAACAGTCCTACCAAAGATTGAGGGTGTCCAAAAAGGTCATCCTCTTTTTTATTTTATTAGGCCGCAGATTTTGTCATACAGTATCGATTTTGCTGCATGGGTTGTATTTTCAGCCAGATGGGTTCAACGAAAAAGGAAATAATCAAGTTTTGACTAT
>Ga0209417_1000272_pt1 | contig 135104 bp, 122 predicted proteins | sample RifGroF2_FD_184002 | JGI IMG/M metagenome (GOLD analysis project Ga0209417, IMG submission 184002) | Groundwater microbial communities from Rifle, Colorado, USA - Groundwater F2 (SPAdes) (version 2) | ecosystem: Environmental > Aquatic > Deep subsurface > Groundwater | place: Rifle, Colorado... | reverse complement strand
GCTCTTGAAAACCCTTAACGAAACAGAAACAAGATACCCTGGTACCAATCTGGTATTAAGATATGAGAGAATCGGCGAAACATGATTGCATGTGTCATCCTTTTGTCCCCCAGATCAAGATTCCTGAAATTATGGCTATGGGAATTGAAATGTTATCAATCACAGAAAAAGATGGATGGGTTACATTTAAATGCCGCGTTCAGCCGATCGAAAAACAATGACTGTAATCTATTCCCCGAATTATTAAAGCCAATCGCATCGAAGGGCTGACAGCTTCATGTCACCCTCCGCTGGCTGACTCGATTGTCAAAGGGCAGATCGACTTTGTTCGAGCAGTTGACAATAATCTGTGTTAATAATTCCAAAACAAAATCGTATGAGCTATAACTACCGATAAATCCTCACATTATACATTTATTTTTGCTATTCACTTTTTATATTTTTATCGAATTTGCCTAGAAGATAACCCACAATAGTTCCAAAAAGAGCCCACAATGGAGATAAGTCCATGTTGTATTCTTTTTGAATTAAGAGCAAACTTGGGATTAGCAAAATTATCCCAGGCAGAATTAGTATTCTTACCATATTATTGCTATCCACTCTTTTTTCTATCAAGCAGAATAAGAAATATAGAACGATGTAAATAATAGATATAAGACTAAATATCATTATGCTCAGCGCTATACATCCAAAATAAAGTAAGCTTAACAAAGATAGTGTAATGATTAAAAAACAGATTATAAAAATTATTCTAACCCATATTTTGTTAGCAACTTCATCATTCTTTTTTATCATATTATTTGCCCCTTCCATAAAACTTTTCCATAATTTAGTTTTTATCGCCAGCCTTTCATTAAATGCTTTCGTTTTTCGAAGCTATCTAATACGGTTGAGCAGGATTCCCAGTCAATTGATTTTACGCTGTTTTGATTTTGATATTTATTATAGAAAGGATGTGTATCGTTTTCAGTAAAATCCGATATTATCTTTTTAGCGTCTTCGATTTTATTCAATGCAACTTCTACCCAAACATCTTCTAGGGTATCCGGGATCTGTCCGAATAAATCCTGAATATTTTTAAGACGGCTTGCCAGTAGATGATGTACACGATCCTCAACCGAATCCTTGTATCGCATATTGTAAATAAGGACTTCTTCCCGTTCCTGACCTATTCTTTGAATTCTGCCTTTGCGTTGCTCTAATCTTGTAGGATTCCATGGCAAGTCCAAGTTGATCAATGTTCCCAATGCCTGAAGGTTTAATCCTTCGCTAGCTGCGTCAGTCCCAAAGAGCAGTTTCAACTGTTTATTCCTAATCATCTTCTTTATATCTTCTTTTGACTTGCGGTGAAATACTCCATGATCGTAAATACCGGATTTATCTCCTCCTGCATATAAGCCAAAAGTTGAGTTTTGGAAGTCTTTAGCAAATTTCTCGCATACCCATTTGACTGTGTCATAATACTGCGAAAAGACTATGCACCCTTTTTCTATCCAAGGCTCGGATTTATAGTGCTCAGTAAGTATTTTCTTCATTAAATCGTATTTTGGATCTTTTTCATAATGAGCTTCGAGAATATTCACAAATCTCTCAAGGCAGTTAATTTCTTCCGGTGTTAGATTCTTGAATGGAGAATCCTGGTTATTTATAAAATCTATTTCTTCTGATTCATCGTTGTCATCATCTTCATCTTGAGGTTCATTTACCCAATTTTTAAGCATATCGCTGCCGGTCGAAAATCCGGCAAACATAGAACTGCAAACCCTTCGTAGCAGCATAGTTTTAATAAAACCGCTTCCTTTGACTCTTTTTCCCAGCAACTGAGAGAACTCTTCAGCCAAAGTATAGGCATCATAAAGATGAGTTGAAAGCTGTAGTCCCTCATCTTCGCCTTCACCATAAAGTATTACATTTATCGGCTTTAAATATGGCTGGTTAGTGGCAGGATTGATTGTTGACTCTAAAAACTTTCTTTCCCTTCGTATGATATTTCTTATAAATGGATTATGGTTTTTAAGAAAGTCGCTGGCGAAGATTTGGTTTAAAATAGCTTTTTGCTGCGGATTAAGGCTAAAGTATTCGCTGCCAGATATGTTAAATTTTGTTGGAGATAAATTCAATAGCCTCCTGAATACCCCAAAAGTACTGGGCTTTTCTTCTGCAGGTGGAAATGGATTGCGGAGCCAATCCCATTTCAAAGTATCTTCTTCTATTTCTTCACGGCCTGTAATCAAATTCAATCCTCTATTACCCTCTCTTTGCCATCTGCTGAAATTATCGCCCAAAACGAAGTCATTTCCCTGGGATAAGATATACAATAAATCCCATGCCTCTATTTGATGTATTTGCACAGGAGTGGCAGTAGCCAAGAGCATGCTTTTAGTTCGTTTAGCTATCTCAATCAGAAATGCCATTAAATTATTCGGCTGTGGAGAGTCATTTTCCTTGCCTTGACCTAGATTTTTTCTTCTAGCCCTATGTGACTCATCCACAATAATACATTCATAATACTGAGTTAGAAGTTGTTCGCTTACTTTGCCTTTTGAATGAATAATCAAACCCTGAGAAATAATTCCTAGCCTTCTTGGGCATTTAAGTAATGCATATTCTTCTTTAGCAGGATATTCCATTTTGTTTTCATCTACCCATGATTTTCCATTCCAGACAGCAGATGGCATATCCAGTAAATTCAATAACTCATCCTGCCATTGCCATATCAAGGTTTTTGGAGCAATTACCAATATCGGCTTATCTCCTTCTAGGGCCATTAGCATAGCTGACAGGGCTAATTGTATTGTTTTTCCCAAACCAACCATATCGGCCAGAACATATCTGGCGCCTAATCCTTTTTTGTGCGCTTTATATGCCAGGTCAACAAAATATTTCTGGTGTTCCCATAAGCCAAACTCCTGACGGTAAACCGGAGTTTCAATTACCGTAGATGCAGGATTATCGGTATTTCGCCAATCAGTAATTTCGTAAATGACTTTTCTTTCTGCAATGCGTTTTATGTCCTCAATAATGAATTGTGTTAAATGTCTTGCTAAAGGATGTTCCCACAACGCATTAAATTCATTTTGAACCCATTCAATGGCTTCATTATCATCATCTATCCAAGCAATTTCATAATTCCCGCCTTTACCCCAGCCGCTGTATGTCTCATTCATACTGCCCATGAAGGCAATCTTTCGGCCATCGTTTTTGGTAATAACACCGGCTTTACCATGTATTAATCCAAATACATCATTTGGCAAAACACGGACTTCCATTTTTCCTGTGGTAAGATATTGATAAAGCCTTTTAAGCCGATCAGGTATTTTTGCCAATTCTTCTTCTGGTTTGCCGTCGCACCATTCAAGTTTCATAGCCTGTGGTGGGTCTTTGATGAATTTTACATCATCTAGTTGTAGTTGAGAATTGCAGATGACTCTGACCTTGCCATGCATTTGGTCAATATACTCTCCGGCTATTTCGATAATGGAACTGCTGAAATAACCTGCTATGCGGTCATAACTTGCAGCATTCTGAAGCGCGCTTTTAAAAAATGTTTCTCCGAGATTATTTATTCTGGAAGAAAATCTATGAATCACTCCATGCCTCCTAAAAATATTTTACCCTTTTCGGTGATTGAGTATTTATTTTCAGGATCTGTCGGGTTTTCAGGGTTGGTTAATTCAATTAAACCTTCCTGTCTTAACGGTAAGATATAATTATCTCTGAATGTCTTATTATTTTTGTAGTCAAGAATGCTCATTAGTTCGCTCATCTTTATCGGTTCGATACTCAAGGCAAGAATAGTGAGAATATACCTTACCTTTTTAGAAAGAAGCTCGGTACCTTTTTGGTGATAGCTCGGTACCTTTTCTATGGATTCTTTTGTATGTAGTTGATTTTTAGGCCATTTCAACGACTGAAGCTGGGTACCTTTTTGATGATAGCTAGGTACTAAATACAATATTAAGTCTTCCCATTTAGCCTTTGCCATCGAAGAAGGTAGGGCGATTGACTTAAGACCTCTTTCGAATCTATCCAGGCTCTCTGTAGGCAATTCCAGCCAGGAATGGAACTCTTTTGCATAGTCTCCCATTGTTAAATGGATCAGAGGCAATACGGTCTTGAAAGTATCCTCCTCCAGAAAAACAGGAGCAGCTCCCGATGAATACAATGGTAAGTATCTCGATGTATTGCGGATACCAGAGCCAATCTCGTCTGTCCACCCAAACGCAGTAAAGAACTTGCGTATATTCGGATTTTTCGGGTAAGGATTGAATTTGTGAAGATCAATCGGGCCGTGAAAGAGCGGACGATTTGGGTTCGTCATGATTACTTCTGATGCAGTGATAATCAATTCAGTAGATAGTGCGCTTGTGTATTCTCTATGCACGATTGCATTACCGATGACTTCCCTGAATATCTTGTCCCTCAGATCAACTCTTTGGTCTCTTTCCATATAAAATTTTTCTGGCAGATGTTCATTGATAAATTTCTTTAACGCCAGATAAGTGTCAATAAGATTTGTCCTGAGCGGCGGATTAATACGGTCATCCCAGCGATCTGTATTATGAATACGAACCATAGCCTCGACTTTATAGGCGGGTAATATACTCTGGATTGTCGTATCTTTTCCAAAAATCAATGCTGAAGCGAGGGTTAGACCTTCCTGTGCAGTCATAAAATCCTTGCGCCATAAGACAGAATCCTTTAGCATTTGTTCATTACTCACCAATAACCATGGATGGTCGCTGCGGAAATTTCTTATAATTTGTCTTGCCTTATCAAAAAGCCTGACATCGAGATCTTCCATAGCAAGGTGCGGAATTATCTGAGCCTCAGTGAAGAAATTGCGTTTACGCAGATAAAGGTCGCTAATCTTATGTTGATTACCAGTTACATCAATATCCACCTCGAATTCCCTGATGTATATTCGTCCTGCGTGATCATGAATCTGACTGCTTGCAGGGATTTGTATTACCATCACTTCTCCTTCGGAAAGCCTTACAATAAAAGGCTGAATATATAATGGCGGATTTATGCAGTCTCTTGAATTAAGGGCAGTGATTATATCCTTTTGTAGTTTAATACTGCATTTGGGGTCAATCCCTACGACTTGTCCTTCATCAGTGACTCCCAATAAAATTGTTCCGCCGTCAGTATTGGAGAAACTCACTACTGTTTCATAGAAAGAGGCTGGTACGGTATCTCTTGCTTCTTTGAACTCAATTCTGAGTCCTTCGCCCTGCTTTATAAGATTTTCTATTTCCTGCGCATTCATCTTAAAACCTCTTAAACTCCATCGCTGCTTACTAATTCTATCAGATATTTAGCGTACAATGCAGGACTTTGCCAGTGCTGCATGTGGTCTATATGCTCTGTAGTGCTGAGGTAGCGCAAGAGTTCTATAATGGTCTGTCTTTTATTCCAGTATTCTTCTACTTCATTTTTCAGCCATGCTCTACCGGCTTGTCCGTTTTGTTCTTTTTCGCTTTGGGCAATAGCCATGAATACCTGGCGCAATAAGGTATTGCTAAAGGAATCCGATACCCTCAGCCAACGGTTACCAAATTCACTTGGAGTTTTAAACCTCACCTGGTTTGCCTTGGTGCTTGCCAACATATCTTTAAAGTCTTTTACCCCAAAACCACGAGCCATTTCCTGATAGGCTCCAAGCTGATGCACATTGCTCTTTTCTAATTCCATGCCCTTAATAAAGAATCGTTCTTCAGCGCTCAGGTTTTTCCAGATGTAACTGTCAAATGCCTGCGGTATCAGATAATCATAAGCCGTTCGTATGGCATTATTGATGATGGCCTCAACCGGACCAATAACTTTACTGTCTCTAGGCTTACTAAGTTCGTATTCGACATTGATGCCGCCTATCTCTTTATAACTGGTGAGTATTTTCAATGTAGCGGCATAAGCGGCGAGCAGATAGTCTGCGTCGCTGAAGTTTGGGTCTTCTTTATCTTCCAGACTACGCATGCTGTCTATTTGCTGTTTTACTTCTTCTTGTATCTCAAAAGTAATTACATCGGTAAAGGCTGTGGCTTCGGTAGTACGCTTGCGAAGCACTAATAAAACCGTCCCCTTTACATAATTGCCTTCCTTTAAACCTCCGCTTTCTGTTTCGGTAGCTATATTCCAGGCGGCAGTCACATGCAAACCAGCGCTCCACAATATCAATGTCAGGTTTGCCCAGACAGCGGGGCTTTGATGGGTAAACATTACTACCTGCATGCCGTTATCGGGCATGTGGTTTGCAAGATTACGGTAAATCTCAATCATGCTTTGGTTGAAGTTTAGCCCAGTTCCTTTGACAGCTAAAACTCTTTTACTGTCTGTGTACCATTCTGGAAATGCTTTTTTAATCAACTCCTTATCCCAGGCTAAGAAAAATTCGGATAGCTCATGATAATTAACTGCATCAGCATATGGTGGGTCAGTTATCCAATAATCGCACTGTTTTTTAGCTATTCTAGCGTCAATAGTTGCAATGCTAGAATCAGAATTAAAAGGATTCGGATTAAAATCAATAACCCAATTGTTATAATAGGCTGCAAGCCCTCGACAGGCATAATTATATAATGTGTTTAACGCCTGATTGTAAAAAGTTTGTTGGCCTTTATCTCCACCAGCATCCCATAAACAAATCTTTGATGCATAATAAAAGCTCCTGTTCAGGCTAACAATACCGAATACTTTTTGATGAATATTTTCTGATAACTTATCAAGTTCATAAGCTAACAACCCACATAGAAGAAGCTGCCTAGGATTGAACAATTGGTGCCAGTATTGCCAGCCTCTAGTTCTAATTGGTTCGTCAGTCTTATCTCCAGGCTTAATAACAGCAGACGGCAAGTAGCCCTTCTTTTGCCAATCGACAAATCGCTCATTCAATAGAGAGATCACCTTTTCTTCTCTTTTCAGGTCGTCTGTTGTGGGAGCCACATAATGAACTGTCCCGTAAGTGGCGTCAGTTGCGGGAGCAGGTTTCTTTAGGAATTGTGCCCAAGTTTTACGGTTGTTCTTCTCAAGATATTTAATTGCATAAAGGCGTTCCTGGAAGACATCATCTTTTCTTGGTAAAAATTCATTTGCCTCCCATCGCCTTAAGCCATGCACTGTCTTTCCTTCAGTGTCAATATCATCTCTGCGCAATACAGTAATTGGAGTTGAATTTGTACATTTTGGACACAATAAAGCGCCATCCTTAACCGTAGCTAATCTTTCAGATTCTTTTATCTGTTCTGATGTGGCATTTTGGATGATGTCAATGTCAAAGTTATGTTTGACAGAATTGTATTTTAAGAGCGCGACTGTTTTTGTTTTTTTACTCACCCACCAGCTTGGAGCCATTGGCACTTTGGTCTTGCAATGAGGACATACAGTTTCATTGCAATACAAATAGTATTTTGCCATCCACCCTTTTTCATTTTTCTCAATGCCCCATTCCTCAACTTGTCTACAAACTTCATCAAATACTTTTTCCTGAAATTCTACTAGTTTTTTTATTTCTTTATCGGGCAAACTAAGAATATTCAATCCAGCCCAGGTAAGGAGCCCTGCCAAAGGGTTTAAATCGCTGGCGTAAGCTTTTAGTCCGACACGAGTCGATTCAAAAGGAATTGATCCGCCGCCTGCAAAACAATCGCCAACTGTAGGCACATGCCCGAACTTTTTAATCCCTAATTCTCTCATCAATTCGGGTAAAGAGTTTACATTTGTCCCCAAATGTTGATTGATTTCAGCCCATACGGACTTGTCCTCTAACTGTATTTCTTCGGGTCTCAAACAATACTCAAGGCAGTCATCATAGCTCAGTCTGTCAAAAGCAAGTTTAGTTGCCTTGTCTTTGTTTGTTCTTAAAGTACCTTCTTTCCATTTAAGAGTGCCAATATTTTTGTTAAGAGCCTGTTTAATGAGCTTATCCTGGTTCTCATAACCCTCTGTAAATAAATCAACAGGCACTTCGAAATATTCTTTCAGCTCTTTAAATGTGAGATTGTCAATAATAACCTTATCATCCATTGGCTTATTCTTGCGCTTCCAAACTCCTTCAGCATCCATCATCAGTATTTTTAGGAAAATACCCCTGTCTTTAACTGGATCTTTAGTTGATGGCATTAGCAATCCTAAAAGAGTAGCGCGAACCAGTATCAAAGGTTTTCTGCCCCACCACTTGCCTAAACCTGTAAGCGTCTGGCTTTGACCAGCTTTTCGTTCCTTATAACTCTCCTTGGATACTTTACTTACAGGAAACTGAACTTCTATAAAGGATAAATCGTGGTTCATTTATTGCCTCGGTTAATCTCTATTGAATCGTTGAAGAATTGGTCAAAAAGACTGACCTGCTGCAGTTTATCGGTGATGGGATTTTCTGTTAAAGCATATCGTATGGCGACACGCCATCCATACTTGGTATGTACTTCTCCAGTACTTGCATTAGTCATTGTGTAAAGCCACCAGCGTTCTTCAGGCTTTAGTCCCTGCCAGTTTTTGATGGCTGTAGGTATTAACCTGATTTCACAATCTTCTATAGCCCAGCATAACAAGGTAAGCTCTTTACCAAAAAGCCGCTGAAGCACATTCTGTCCCTGTTTCCAGGCAGCGGTCTTATATCCATGCTCTTTCAATCTGCAATTAAATTCTATACGCAGAGCCGCCTCTACCTCCTTCCACTTATTTCTTGAAATTTCACATTTCAGGCGGTCAAAGCGCTGATCAATTTTCTGCTCAGGCAAATCAAGAAGACTTCCTTGCTCGTCTAAAAGCTCGGGGTTCTCTTCTTCACTCCCCCATTCAAAGCGTTCATATATCTGAACTTTTGCAGTCAATGACTTGGGGATGATTACCAGAAAATGATGCTTGGATTCAGAAGGATTGAAACCAAAGCCGATTTGTTCTTTTGGTTTTGTCATTTTACTCAAAATCATTGAATGATTTCTTGCTGTTTTACATTGCTTAGCTGCATTTTCTTGTCTATCATCCAGTCCAGGAACTTCTGTCCAGACTGGAATTTGATACTCACAATCTGCAATGATGTTTCAAATACTTCATCAGCTTTCATGGAAGAACGCATAAAATCAATTTGCGCTAATATCTGGTCTTTATCCAGAGCAAGGTCGGGGCCAAAATTAATAGTTGACCAATATTCCTTTGCTTTAATCTTAAAAGTGAAATTAAGATAGACTTCGAAAAATGTCCCGCCATGCTTGTTAAGCAGATCCAGCTCTTCGTAAGTGCTTTTATTATTATTGGTTTTATACATGCCCTGTTTTTCGTAAGTAAGAGCAATGTCTTTGTCAATTTTAAATCCTGTCGATTTGCTCCAGTTTATTGGGATTTCGAGCTTCTCCGAATAAATTCCTTTCTTCTCGGCGATGGCTAGGACAAAACGGGTTTCTTTTGGAATTATGAAATCAGCAGCATAAACAGCTCCGTGTTCTTTTGGGTCGCTGCCATCAGTAGTAAAAAGGATTTTCGAGTTGGGCGCCGAGGCTTCGAGCTTTATTTTCTTTTCATCTCCGGCGTCATAAATACTATATCTTAAATTTAATTTGTTTACCCATTTATAAGATTTGCCTGTTTCATGCTGCCCTTTGCTGTCAACACAAAGGAAATACACAATCATCTCATCTGTTTTCCAGCTATTGAAATCAGTAATCTTGTCAGATGTCGTTTTCGGCTCCTGCTCAAACTCGTAATGAACGACATCGCCGAATTTAGGCAGAATCTTGAGTATGGCTTCACTTTTGTTTCTATCAGGCCATGTCGCCTGAACCGTAACTGTAGTTTCTTCCTTTGGAGGGTTCTTTTGAATATAATCTCCGATTTGAAACCATATTCCAGCGCGAAGACAGTAATCAATCAATTCGTCAAGGGCTTTTGAATGATGCCACTGCCAGGCTGGATTTGAAGCGGCGCGGCTCTTAAGATCCACCTTTCTCATTTCATCCAGGGTGAACAGTCGTTGCAGGCATTTGTCTTTGAAACTATTGCCTTTGGGATCTTCGGCAGTGAATTTCTGCCTCTCTGTCAATACTTTTTTTACCTGTTCTTCTCCATTGTAGTTATTACCTTTAAAATCCATCAGAAATTCTGCATCAACAAGTTTATCCTGCCCTTTGAATTGGAAAGGGTAATATAGTTTTACAAAAGTCTCTCGGGCGGCAGACAGGAATTGCTGGCCAATCTTTATCTCGCGATCCACTGCCATTTCAAACTGAGGATTATTTTCCGGCACTCGTTCACTCCGCATATTTGCTATAATGCGTTGTATGGCTTTGTATTCTTTTGCCCTGCGAAGAAGGTTATCCATTGTATTTCTATCCCCGGACAGGAACATAATTCGATTTTTGTACTGAGTGTCGCTATATAGGCGCAACAAATCAGGATTTAATCCGCCTCCTGTTGTATTTGGCTCAAATAAAACAAGGAGAATTTTTTCCTGTTCTAAAATAATCTGATCAATTGCAGGAAAGACCAATACTTTTTGATAGCAGTCATTTGAAACAGGTTTAAAGCGTTCCTCCAGAAATTTGCGTATTTCTAATCTGGCGCTTTCTTCGTCATAGCCCCCTATGAGGCTGTTCAATTCAGCAATGAGGTTCCTGACATTTTGGAAATGAAGCCTGCCGTCTTTGTCTGTGTGTATGTACCAGGCCTGAGATATAAATTCCTCAAAAGCATTTCTGTAATTCGTAATGTCTTTGCCAGGCTCAACAAGGTATCCGACCAGTTCGTTCTTATTTAGTCCAAGAAGCGCATTCGGCACATTAGCTAAAGATGAAACCAGTAGCAGCTTTGCGACTTGAGAAATGAATTCTATTTTATACTGAGAATCGATTACTTCCGCTGATGACCTTCCCTCATTTGCTACATCATTACTAATTGCAGGTCCAAGTGGTGGCTTAATTTGCTCAACAAAGGTGTTTATTGCTGGGTTATTAAGATTTAAGTCATATGGATTAATCAAAAACCTCTTTCCAGCAACACCTGACTCCCACATGTCTTTAATAACCATTCTCATCAATCTTATTAAATCTCTAGTCTGTTGAAAACCTTGGTTTTCTTTAAAGCGTTCGTAAAGGACTCGAATTGCAGGATGGAAAGGATACGCTTCTTTAATACCCGTAAAAAGTTTATCAGGATTGTAATTAGTAAAATTGAGATTTTTTGCTTCTTCAGCTTTAGCTTTGTAAGCTACGGCGATTTCGTTAATTTCTTCTTTGCCCGGAAGCTGGTTAAAAAGTTTCTTTCGAAGGATGTCATATATTTCATCTGATGTGCTGCTTACTGGCTGAATATCAAGTGCAAAACGCTTTACTTCCCCTTCGAGATTGGAAAATGATGACTGCAAAAGCCGTGTACCGCTCTGATAAGTGGCTTTAAGATCTGAAATGACAATCAATACATTGTCTAAATCAGCTCGATTAAGAGCATTGAACAAATTCGCTAAGGCTGTCGTGGTAACGATGGATAAATCACCTGAGCCAACAGCTATTGTCTTTGCATTTTCAAGATATGGCGGAAGTTCGTCAAGCAAAATAAGCTTTGGTTTCCCCTTCAGCATATTGATCCACTCACTGGGGCCTGGGGCTCTCAATCCTCCTTCCCATAAAGACTTGAATTCGGTCTCTTTGCCTAACTGTCTGGCAAGCTCGCCCCATATTCCATTCTTAGTATTGCTGTCTCTGCCGGAGAACGCCAATACCTGAACTTCTCCCAACCCATCATCACTGTAATCTACACCAATAATCTGCTTCCGGTATTCAGGATGTTTGGCTAACAGTCCAAGAGAAATCATGTTGTGAGTTTTACCGCCGCCCATACTCTGGGTCAGCTTAATCAGCTTCTGCTGACTCTTCTTCTTAAACCGCTCAAATGCAGTTTTAAAAAGGACATCCATCCCCTGCGTTTTATAGTTAGTTTCAAGAAACAGTGCAGGATCAATACTATTTTCTATCAGATCTATAATGTCTTGAACATCTGTATCATGCTCAAATTTTCTTGGTACGCAGTTTATTTTTAGTGTATTCATGGTTAGTTAGCCTATTAAAATAAGGATAATGTTTATGCCTTTGAAGTTATTGTCCTGTCTAAATTATAGATTTAAAAATAACCTTAACAAGATTAAACATTTAATTATTTGATCTGTTAATGGATTTTAACTTATTTTTAAACTGCAAAACCAATTATGCAAGTTACAGTTATTGCATGAGATGTTATAATTCCTTTTAAATATGGGATTATCGTTACATGGGAAAATTTTTCAGCAAAGACAAATATTATGGAAAATGAAGCTTTTTTATTAACTGAAAAGAATGGATGGGTTACTTTTAAATGCCGCGTTCAGCCTGGATCATCAAAAAATAAAATAGCAGGACTTTACTGTGACTCTTTGAAAATAACACTCAATGCCCCGCCTGTTGACGGCAAAGCCAATGAAGAACTTATAAAATTTCTTGCCAAGACTCTCGATATCCCTAAATCATCTGTATTAATAATATCCGGGCTGACAAGTCGTAATAAATCTATTAGATGCAATCTTTCCAAAACAAAATTTTTATCTATGATCAAGCTTCCATAAGCCGCATCGCCATCGAATACGAATAAAATCAATTATACTTACTTACAGTATCAAAGGTTTTGTAAATTCGATAGCGTTAAGGGATTTAAGTTTTTGAAGAATATCTTCTACTCGTATGAAGAATCGGCATAATTCAAATTTGGCAATTGCAGAAGAGATTAAAAAGTTTTCTGAATTAATAATTTTCTCCTTAATTTTTTCCATTTGCACTGCTTCCTTATAAATAAGTAAAGAGATTCTTCTTCTAGTTTGTAAATCCATATTTTCATGAATGGAAAATCTTACAATTCTCATAAGAAATTTAGTGACCTTTAACGGATATATTTTAAAGGGAAAAATAAGTTCAGAATCTGTCTTTTCCAGAATTAATAACTTGGAAAATAAATAATTGAGTTTGAGTATATATTCATGTATTGAATCAATATTTTCATTCATTGCGTAATCTTGGCTACGACAATTTTTTATAAGAATTTCAGTTTCAGACAAATAAACTGATATTGATTTGCATATATGGTCTTTATATTCGGGAAAGTTTTTCTGCTTTGAAAGGAACATGGAGACATATTCGTTAATTGCCTTATGCAAATACCCAATCTTCCTGAAAAGCCTGGAAATAAAATCGTCAGGCCATATGATTGAATTCATAACCCACATAATTATTACTGCTATGAAAATGCCTGCCAGCCTTTCAAATATACTATCAAATGAAGTAACAGGATAAAAATCACCTGCCGAACATAAAAGAAATGCAATTCCTCCCTGCAATCCAATATAGGCAACGCCAGGTTTTGCACCCCAGATATAAGCAAAAAATAAAATAACGATAAAAAACCAGAAAAAATTCAGCAAGGTCGAATCTATTGCGCAAAGCAGCAGAAACAATCCTATAATACCGCCCGCAATGCACCCGGAAAATCTTAAAATACCTTTATGCTTAGTGTCCATTGCACTCAATTGCGGCCCCATAACAGCAAGAATGGCTACAGTCATATTTAAATATCCTCCGGGAACCTGAAGCCATACGCAAAACCAGAATATCAATACAACAATCAATCCGCCCTTTACAGCATTAATAATTGAAGGAATATAAAAAGAAAAACGATTATTGAATAAGACTAGATATAAAAAATCACTATGTTTTATTTTAAGTTTTCTGGAAGGATTTTCGCTTTCTGCAGCTAATTGATTGTCTCTTCTTGCAATATCGATTATATCTCTAAAAGAAAGTTCAAGGTATAGAATCAGACTATATAGGAAAAATGAAGATGAAGAAGATACTTTTAGAGGCTGAATTCTCTCTCTGTTTCTATCAAGAAAATCCTGCATATAACTAGGGTTAGCCTGTGGAACTTTAAAATTTCTTGTAAAGAATAAACCGAAATCAGGAAAGCTATTTAGGAAAGTTAAGGTTCTTCTGAAAAGTTTTTTAAATATGCCAGGAATTTCGCTGATGTCGCAATTGGCATAAATCTCAAGCAATTTATCTATAGAACTTACCCTGTTCTGTACTCTCTTGAATATCATAGAATGATTTGCAGCGTCACAAATAGATATCTTGCTTTCAATGCCGACAGGCTCAATAAGGGATTTGCAGTACTTAATATCTTTTTCAATATTGTCTCTTAATTCCTTTAGATCGGATAGAGATTTCTCTCCTCTGAGACATTGCCGTAGAAGTTCCTTATTAAAAAAATCTATTGCAGATATAATACCTGTGAATTTCCTTTCAAAATCATCAGATGCATAGTTAGGCCAAATTATGATGTTATATAACCAGGAGCACATTACTCCAAGGAATATTTCAAGAGCCCTCTCGTAAGCTATAAATAAGGGAAAATTATCATAGGGATTTGCATGCGACATAAGACCTATAAGAACCATGTTGGCCAGCATGTATGACCAGAAATAAGAATTGTTTGCCCGTACTCCTGCATAAAATGCAAGAAACATGCCCAGAAAGATAAACAAAGAAAATAGATACGGATTCTGAACTATAAATGCAAAAAAGAAAAAACCCAGCATACAGCCCAAAGTACATCCTGCTGTTCTCATCCAGCCTTTGCTGAAGCTAGTTCCTACATGTGTACGCATGATCACAAGAACTGTAATACCGCTCCAATAAGGATGTGGAAGTTTCACTGCGTTGGCAATTAAAACAGCTGTTAAACAGGCCAATGCCGTTTTTAAAGCAGTTTTAAATTGAGTGCTGTCCGTCGAGAAATTTCTGACTGCATCGTCAAAATCCCTAAAGATCAAATCATAATGATATTTAATAGACATTTAATTTTCAGAATTATTAAAACCATATATCAAAAATAATTATCAACCCTACGCTTATTATGAAAAGAATAATGCAATAGAATATCCATTCGGAAACCGAGAGATTTTCATTTTTTAGGTTCTTTTTCATAATAACATGATATAGGTGCTGGCATCAGAACCTTCGGCAAGTCTCACATCCTTTGGAAGATCTTCAAAATCAATTCTTACTGAAAATCTTCTTTGAAGTCTGATCCAATCTGTAGTAGGCTCAATATAAGGCAACACCTTGTTGGGTTCTTTTGTTCTGCTGGTTCCTCTGCCAATATCAGTGACAGTTCCTTTAAATAATCTGTATGGATACATATCTGAATGAATATAAACTGTTTGTCCTTTCGTAATATGCCTAAGGATGCTTTCCTTGTAATTCGCCATGACCCACCAATAATCATCCTGTATAATCACGAACATCTGTTGTCCGCTTCCTGCATAATCTCCCGGCATCACATTGAAATTAGTAATGTATCCGTCAGCAGGCGCATATATTTTTGTTTGGTCAAGCTCATATTGCGCTAAAGCAAGTTTTGCCTGCATAGATTCTATTTCAATTTGTTTGGCATTAAGCTCGTTTTCGGTATAATTGCATTCAGCTTTAGCATCAATGAGTTTGGCTTTTGCTCTATCCAAAGTTGCAACTGTCATTTCAAAGTTGATTTTCGAAACTGCGTTTTCCTTTAATAGTTTCTCATTTCTTTCTGCGTTGATCAACGACAGCTTATATTCTTCCTGCGTTGAGATTAAATCCTTCTTTACTGTCTCGTATTTTATATTTAAAGATTTCAGTTCGTCTTGAGTTTGACTTAAAGCTGCTTTTTGAACATTAAGTCTGAGTTCGTAAGGATAAGGATCAAGGTCCATTAGCAGAGTACCTTTTTTAACAAACTCATTCGTTTTGACATAGATATTGAGGATATGTCCATTTACTCTGGGAGTAACTACAGAAATATTAGCTCTAATGTATGCGTCATCTGTGTAGGCAATAACCCATCCATGGAAAAAGAAGTATACGCATACTACTGCGGTAATTACTATTACAAAAAGCAGCCTTATCTTATTCTTTTTATTCATTATATCCCCGTAAAATATCGTTAATCCTATTTCTCATAACCCCAATTGTATTAGAGAAATTCAAATCCGGCAATATCTTAAATTATTTTACTATCAGCTCAAAAAATAGTCAGATACATGTACTAAAACTACTCTTTTCTGCAATACACTGTGTGACAATGCTGAATATTCTGCTTATAATTCCAACTGACGCTTTACTTATAAACTATTTAAACTGGTAACTTATATGATTGGATTTAATTTGATTAAGAACTTTTCCTTAGTATTTTTTATTATATTATTTTCCGGATGTTCAATATTTCCTAAAGTTCAGCCTGATATTCCGGTATCCTACTTTGACATAGGCAGCCCGGCTAAAATAGAGAAAAATGATTCTCTTGAAAAAATTGAGATAGAGGAAGTAAAAACAATCGTCCCATATAATGATAGAATGGTTTTCAGAGATTCTGAAACACATCTCCTTATCGACGATTATAATCGCTGGGCATCTCCTCCTAATGACATTTTGATGAGATATTTGACTCTTGCTTTCAATCAGGAAAATACAGGAAAATTTCAAAAACCGGAAAATAAAATACTGGAATTACACGCGACAATAATCTGTCTTGAGGCAAACTTAAAAACTAATGAGGCCAGGATTGTTTTATTTATAGAGCTAAAAGACACTAAAAAAGGAAATATACGATATACGGATCTGATCACTGAAACTTCCAGAATCGAAAAAATGAGCGCTGAAGGTTTTGCTTCAGCCTTCAAAGTCATGACGGATAGGATTATTAATTCTCTTTCAAAAAACATTTCGCAGATAAAAGATTCAAAGTAAATGAAGCTTCAACTGCAAAATAACAAACTAAATCTCTTTGATTTTCATCCGGACGCTTTCTCTTTTTCCCAGATGCAAAAGTACTATGATGATATAAACAAAGCTGTAAAAAAATCCGGGATTTCCTCACTGATAGTTGATCTAAGAGGTCTGAATTCCAAATCATATTCGATGCTCTCTTTTCTGATTTCACTCGGGGAACTTGCTATCAATAATAATCTTACTATAAGCTTCACATCAATTGATGATGATAAGCTTAAAACAGCTTTGAATAACCTTGGATTTGATCTGTCCTCTACTTATAAGCCTCAATCTTTCAGAGAAGATAAGAACATTCCTATGCTGGAAAAAATAGGCTTTTCGATTGTTAATTGCGCAAAAAACATAAAAAAGTTCACCGGTTTTTTCGGACAGGTTATAGAGTCAATTTTTTACTACATTCGTCATCCTGGAAAAATAGACATCAGAGAAATCACATATTATATGGATAAAAGCGGCGCGGACGCTATCCCGATAGTGTTCCTTATATGCTTTCTCGTAGGTTTGATTATTGCTTTTCAGGGAATTGCCCAGATGGCGAGATTTGGTTTGTCTGTCTATGTAGCAGACCTGGTTGCTTTGGGAATGGTCAGAGAGATGGGACCACTCATGGTTGCTGTCATTTGTATCGGCAGAGCCGGTTCTGCTTATGCAGCCGAACTGGGAACAATGAACTCAGCTGAAGAAATTGACGCGATGATCACTATGGGGTTAAAACCAGCAAGAGCGCTTGTCCTGCCCAAAATAATAGCTTTAAGCATCGTTATTCCTATGCTTGTTATAATAGGAAATCTTTCGGGAATTATTGGCGGAGCTGTCATCAGCTTACCCTTAGGGGATTTTACTTTGATCCAATATTACCAAAGGACAGTTGGGGCTCTGGTGCCTGCAAATCTTCTGGAGTCGCTGATAAAAGGTTTTATTTTCGCTATAATCATTGCTGTTGTAGGCTGTTACAGAGGATTCGAAGCTGACAAAGACGCCAAGGGGGTCGGCAAGGCTACAACATCTTCAGTGGTAACAAGCGTTGTTTTTGTGATAATGGCAGACTTTTTTGTAACCCTCTCACTTCCTCAATTTCTCGGGCTTTTCGGGATTGTCTATTAATGAAAAACAACAAACATAAAATTGTTATAGAAGTAAAAAACCTGACAATTGGTTATGATGACTATATTGTCCTTAAAAATCTGGATTTTTCAGTCGAAAAAGGCGAAATATTTGCTATTATGGGCGGCTCAGGATGCGGAAAAAGCACAGTATTGAAACATCTCATAGGATTGTACAGCCCCATTAAAGGAGATATTATCATTAACGGGAAAAGCATCGTAAATGCTGACGAAACCGAAAAATCAAACCTCTGCCGCGAGTTCGGCGTATTATATCAATCAGGAGCTTTATTTAGTTCATTAACGCTAGTGGAAAATGTGTCTGTTCCTCTTAAGGAATTTACAGGCCTTCAGGAAGAAGTCATAAACAGTATTGCGAAACTAAAATTAAGCCTTGTAGGTCTAAGAGGTTATGAAAATTTTTTCCCGTCGGAAATAAGCGGAGGAATGAAAAAAAGGGCAGGCCTTGCAAGAGCATTGGCTCTTGACCCTGAAATATTATTCTTCGATGAGCCTTCTGCCGGTCTTGATCCTATATCTTCTGCTGAACTTGACCGACTTATCCTGGAACTCAGAGATACTCTGGGATGCACTATGATTATTGTCAGTCATGAGCTTGACAGTATCTTTTCTATTGCTGACAACGCAATAGTACTGGATACAAAGCTAAAAGGCATAGTTGAAAAAGGGGATCCTAGAATGTTAAGAAAAAAATCAAAAAATGAATGGGTAAGAGAATTTTTAAATCGTTCAAATATGAGAGGGTAGAATATGCCTAAAAAAGGGAATAAATACAAAATCGGCGCTATGGCTCTAATTGCAGTTGTTATATTGGTTATTGGACTGCTTTCACTTGGAGTCATGAAATATTTCCAGCCTGAAATACTTTTCTTAACAGCTTCAGATACATCTGTTCAGGGACTGAACATAGGATCGAATGTAAAACTTAAGGGCGTTACAATAGGTTCTGTAAAAAATATACAAATCATAACAAATGATAAATTCACAATTCTGATTACCATGAAATTCAATCTCAATGCGTTTATTGATAAAGCTCTTACTAATTTCCCAATTATAAAAACAGATTTTCAAGAGAACTTCAATAAGAGCATTCAACCTCTGGTTGATAAAGGGTTAAGATGCCAGCTCCAGTATGAAGGCATAACAGGAGATCTATATGTAGATATCTCTAATTATGACCCAAAGGAATATCCTATGCCAAATTTGGATTTTTTGCCTGAAAGCGATTATCCGTTTATTCCAATCATACCTACTGCCTCAATAGGGACAATACTTGATAATGTACAGTCAATAGCTAAAAAGCTTGAACATGTAAACATAAACAAAATAGCTGATAATTTCGACTCTCTGATGTCCACAATAAATGAGCTGGTACTTAAACTCTCAGAGATAGCAAACGGGCGAAAACTCGACGAAGTAGGCAATAATATTACGGATTCTCTCGATAAATTTAATCAGACTATGAATTCTCTTAACATTTTGATTAAGGCCATCCAGATTCAACCTGATTCACTGGTATGGGGCAAAGCAGGATATAAAGTCGTGCCGTCTCTAAATGAAAATAAATAGCCTCTAATTTTATGATAACATATATTCTCTTCATCATTGGCTTTGTATTGCTGATAAAAGGAGCTGACATTCTTGTGGATGGCTCCGTATCAATAGCTTCAAAACTAAATATATCCAGCATAGTAATAGGACTTACAATAGTTGCCTTTGGAACATCAGCTCCTGAACTGGTCGTAAATATCATTGCAAGCGCAAATGGTAATACAGATATTGCAATAGGAAATATTCTTGGAAGCAATATAGCCAATATATTCTTAATTCTCGGAGTATCTTCAATCATTTATCCAATTGCAGCGAAAAAAAATACTGTGCTCAAAGAAATCCCGCTCAGCTTTCTGGCAGCAATTGTATTGGGCGTAATGGCCAACGATGCTTTGATTGACGGAAACAAAGGTTTTTCAGGGTTAACCAGAATTGACGGGATTATTCTTATCTGCTTCTTTGCTATTTTCCTATCTTACATATTAGCTATAGCAATGAGGTCACAAGAATCCCCTAATGAAGTCGAAATAAAAAGCATGGGATATCTCAAATCAATAGTATTTATATGCCTGGGGTTAGCAGGGCTAGCAATAGGCGGTAAATGGATAGTTGACGGAGCAGTTAAAATAGCCAGACTTTTCAGTGTCAGCGAATCTTTGATTGGATTGACAGTTATTGCAATAGGCACTTCTTTGCCTGAGCTTGCAGCTTCTGCAGTTGCGGCCTGTAAAAAACAAACTGATATTGCAATAGGTAATGTTATAGGCTCAAATATTTTCAATATTTTCTGGGTGCTTGGTATAAGTTCAATTATAAGACCTTTGCCATTCAGTCCAAAATCCAACTTCGATATACTAATGACTATCTTCGCAAGCCTGGTTCTTTTCTGTTCGATGTTTATCGGAAAAAAACACATGCTCAAAAGATGGCAGGGAGTATTTATGGTCTTAATCTATGTCTTCTATATTATCTTTCTGATAATCAAAAGATGAAAGGATAAAGGAGCCATACGATTACTCAAGTTACTTTTGAATCCATCCTTGCTTCAGGAATCCAGCTTCCATTCTTTTCGATATCTCTGAAGCTGTGCTGTCGGCTAAACCTACAATAGTGTTGCTTCCGCTTATCTCTCCGTATGATTTTACGCCAAGGCCTACAATCAAACCGATTGGATTGCCAAAAATAAGATAAGAAGCAGCACCTAGTCCGGCTCCCGGCATCTGGCCTCCAAATGATTCTATTTTACCTGAACCAAGTTTTCTTAAGCCTTTATCTGTCATCTGATAGCCTTCGACCACCGTCATAAGTTCAGATTTACCGTAACCAAATCCCACAACGACACGCTCTGCCCCATCTCCTTCGTTCATAGTAATAAGATATCCGCGGACTATTATATCGTCTACTTTAGGCTTGGTTTCGCTCGTAGCTACTTCAGCATTAAGCCCAAGATCGTTAATCTGTTTTACAAGTTGTGACGCTATGCTTGACCCCAATTCATTACCCAGCATAATCTGCTCTTGGGTTTGAGGAACACTATCTTCACTGCCAACTTTTGACAATGCCGAATCTGCCGGAACATCTGCTTTGTTTGCTATAAAATCATAAACATATATTGTTCCTGGCTTGGGAAGTTTCTCTTCAACAAGTTGATTTTGTTCAACTAATTTAGTAGACTGGCACCCTGTAATAGCAGTCAGGGCAAGAGCAGAAAAAAGCAATACAAAAATGCGCTTTGAATGATTTCCCAAGTTCATTTTATAAACTCCATTATAGCGTTTTACTAAACCTTACTGGCACACAATATTAAAACTTATTGCTCTTACTTAATCAAGCTTCTTGAAAAAATAATTTTCTTTGTGTAGAATGATTTTTATTTTCTAATTAATTAAATGTTTCAATAATTATTTTTGAATGATTTCCGGAACTATTACAGGTGATTCTGACCTAAAAAGAGCTTTTAAATCTCTCGGCGTTGTATTTGGCGACATCGGGACAAGTCCAATTTACACTCTTACTGTCATTTTCTTGATTCTAAAACCCACCGAACACAATGTAATATCAGTTCTCTCACTTATTACCTGGACTCTAATAATAATTGTTACCGGAGAATATGTCTGGTTGGCGATGAGCCTTAGCCGAAGAGGGGAAGGAGGTACTGCTGTTCTCCTGGCGCTTGTTTTACCCTATCTGAAAAAAGGCAGGACAGTCTCTTTTGTCTTTTTACTTGCTTTCCTGGGAATATCAATGATTATCGGAGACGGAATAATTACTCCTTCAATATCTATTCTAAGTGCCGTGGAAGGCATGAAATTTGTCTCTTTTTACTCTGACATCTCCACGGATACAATTGTACTTATCTCTGCCTGCATAGCTGTAATTTTATTAAGCTCCCAAAAAAAAGGAACAGAAAGAGTATCCCTGATATTTGCTCCGTTAATGCTTGTGTGGTTTGTTGCCATTCTTTTCTTCGGAGTATGCTATGTAGCGCGGTCACCATGGATATTAAAAGCTGTCAATCCCTGGTATGCAATAGATTTCCTCTTAAACCACGGGGTACTGGGTTTCTTCACTCTCTCAGATGTAATACTCTGCGCTACAGGAGGAGAAGCGCTATATGCTGACATGGGGCATATGAAAAGAAAACCTATTACTATTGCCTGGTGTTTCGTGTTTATATCTTTATTATTCAACTATATGGGACAAGGAGCATACCTTCTTGCCTACCCTGATTCTACAAATTATATTTTCAAAATGGTATATGATCTGACTCCTTTCTTATACATACCTTTTCTTGTAGTAACAATTCTTGCTACTGTTATTGCCTCACAGGCAATGATAAGCGGGATTTTTTCAATTATCTATCAAGCAATAAACCTGCACATATTCCCAATGTTGAAAATCAACTTTACTTCATCAAAAATCAAAGGCCAGATTTATATAGGAGCTGTCAACTGGTTTCTCCTCATTGCAATTCTTGTTATACTTGTTCTATTCAGGACTTCTGACAGCCTGGCGGCAGCTTATGGGCTTGCAGTAACAGGAGCTATGTCTATTTCAGGCGTTTTGATGTCGATGATATTCTACCTGCGCCGCATGAAAGTCAAATTCATCTTTTCTCTGCTGGTGACAGTGACTGCTCTTACATATTTCTTTTCATGTACATTCAAGATAGACCATGGAGGCTACTGGTCCATTATTCTTTCTATGATACCGCTGCTCCTTATTCTTATATACACTCAGGGCGAAAAAAGGCTTTACGCAAAAATGTGCCCTTCCCCCATTGAGGATTTTATACCTGCTTTCTTTACTCAGTATAATTCTCTTCCAAAACTTCATGGAACTGCTCTTTATCTCGTCAGGGACGGAATGAATATCCCTCTTTTTGTGGAACATTCCATGATAAGAAATCAGATAATTTACGAAGATAATATTATCGTACAGATTAAGCGTAAGGAAGGCCCATGGGGAAGTAGTTTTGGCTTCAAACCTGATTTTACCAAAGGCTTAAGGCTCTTTGAAATAAATGTGGGCTATATGGAAAAGATGAATCTTGAAGCAATTTTTATTGAAGCCGGCATTCAGAAACGAGCCATATTCTATGGAATTGAAGACATTGAAACAGACAGTATCATCTGGCAAACTTATGCTCTGATAAAGAAAATCTTCCCGAGAACGGTGAAATATTACAATCTGCCTGTTTCAGAACTGCATGGAATCATTATTCGTGTAACACTTTGATTTTTTCCTGAGCCTTTTTTACTTTTGGAGCTATCACCATAGAACAGTACGGCTGATTTTGATGCGTGTTGAAATAATTCTGGTGAGAATCTTCTGCTTTATAAAATTCGGTTAGTTCAGAAACCTCTGTTACTATCGGTTCTGAATAAGAACTCATGATTTCTTGTATATAATTTTCAGCTGCATTTTTATCTTCTATTGAGTTATAAAATATTACTGATCTATATTGCGTCCCCGAATCTGCACCCTGTCTGTTTAAAGTAGTAGGGTCATGGACAGCAAAAAAAAATTCAAGTAGTTTCTTAAGGTCTACCCGGGCAGGGTCATATTGAATCTTAACAACCTCCGCATGGCCTGTTTCCCCCTGGCATACCTCATCGTATGTAGGATTTTCTTTCGTTCCTCCGGAATAACCGGAAGTGACCTTAGTCACTCCAGGCAGTTTCTGAAAGACTGCTTCAATACACCAGAAACATCCTCCTCCAAGTACAATCTCCTGATAGCCTTTTTCTTTTCTGAAATCCAAAGAAATTGAATTAACGCAATATCTGGTATTCTTGGCTGTAAACTTTTCGCCTTTGAATACATGCCCAAGATGAGCTCCGCATTTTGCGCACTGAATTTCTGTTCTTCTCCCGTCAGCATCAGTAAGAGATTTTACTGCCCCCGGAATCTGGTCATCAAAACTTGGCCATCCGCAGCCCGAATCGAATTTAGCACTTGATCTGAAGAGTTCAGCTCCGCATTGCTTGCATAAATATGTTCCATCTTCTTTAAGGTCATAATATTCTCCTGTAAAAGGTTTCTCGGTACCCTTGTGTATTATCACTTTTTCTTCTTCCGTGGTAAGTTTTCTGTACATATTGTCTGTGCCTCCACTCTCAGCCATGAGATTAATAATAATAAAACATAAAATGAAACTCATGTATTTCATTGTCTCTTCAATGCCTCTTTCATCATATCAAACTGCAAATATTCAATGGCATTTTTAATGGCAAGATTAATAGGAATCAACTTAGTTTCTGAATCGCTTCCAATTGAAGTAAATCTCGTAGAAAAATCAGCAATACCAGGAGCAATGCAATTTTTGGAATCAAATGAGTGGTAATTATTTTTAAGTATCCTGCAAGTCCCTGTAATATATTTGCCGTGCTTATCTTTTCTCCGATAAAAACCAAAAAGCCTGCATACAAGAAGTCTGTACTTATATACCGAGCATCTTCCTTTCCAGTCTATATCGGAATCTTTCCTGAAAAAAAAGCAAGGACTTCTTTCATCTAAATCATTAAGCTTTTCCAGAATAGAATTAATTGTTTTATTATCAGATATTTTAAGAAGGAAATGAGCCAGAGGAAGAGCTCCTAATATCGTCCCATCAACTTCAGTACTGTTACAGCAGAAACCGCACCCTTCTGGACAGAACACATGATTTTCTTTTTCAAAAACTTCTGAAGCTTTTCTGATTTCTCTGTATATCTTCAGTATTTCCGTAATTTTCTTTCTATTGTAATCAGAAATTATAAGCTTCATAGAGAAACTATCACACAAAAGAATTGAATTAATTAAGCTGCTTACATATATCAGCTGTTATCAATAAGTTCAAATCTCTCGTCTTCTGAAGGAGGCTGAAAACCAGGTGAAAAAAAGTTGAAAGCTTCATCACTTATACGGAAACAATCATTAGGAAGACTCTCGTTCCTGGCCTTAATCCTTTCTCTGATGGTTTCTTCAGGGCAGTATACATAATAAAGTTTATATTCCGCTCCAATTCCAATAATCCTCTGGATATATTTATCTCTCAGTTCCCTATTCCAAAATCCAAAGTCAAGAATTATATCCAACCCTTTTTCCGAAAGTTTCTTTGTCAGCTTCCAGGCAATTTCGCAACATATAAAAAAGTAGTGGTCAAATTCTTCGTTCCTGATTTCGCCTGGGCAGAGTTTGAGCATCCATTCATCAGGTGAAAATCTGAATGCTCCGGTCCTGGACTCAAGCTCTTTTGAAAAAGTAGTTTTGCCAGAACCTATTTGCCCTGCAACAAGGTAGATTTTACTCATTTATAAAGATACAATCTTCAGCCATTTAGTTAAAATGAATTTATTGATGCTGTCTTTCAATATCTGAACCTATGGGCTTATTATCATAAATTCTTTGCCCGATAGGAACGGCAAAACCTTTCCTCTTTCGTATCAGACAGCCTACAGGGCAAATAGAGAAAGCCCTGTCAACTATTGCGGCGTCAGTATCTTTTAGATTTGCTTCAGAATTCACTTCAAGTTTTCTGTGAGTGCCTCTTCCTGTAAACTGAAAAATATTTTTCCCGTCAATATCCTTCGAAGCCCTTACGCATCTTGCGCAGAGAATGCATCTGTTATGATCAATCATCAAGTCAGGATGTGAAGCGTCAACTTCTCTTTTATTAAACATAAAAGGGTATTTAGGTGCAGTAATACCCAGACGGTAAGCAATAGCCTGCAGTTCGCAGTTCCCGCTCTTTTCACAGAACATACAGTAATGATTGCCTTCCACAAACAGCATATCAATTATGTCTCTTCTGATTTCCCTGACTCTTTCAGAATCATTTTCAACTATCATCCCTTCTGCAATGGGCTGAGTGCAGGCTGACTGCGGCCTGCCGTTAATAATAACTGTACAAACCCTGCATGAACCATAAGGGGTCAGTTCTTTATGGGCGCAAAGTCTCGGAATATATATTCCATTATCATCTGCCGCCTGCATAATAGTCTGTCCAGACTTCCCTTTTATTCCTACATCATCTATCGTAAGGTTAACTATTCTTTCCATTTTTATTCCTCAAAAATAACAGATTTACGCCCGATTATCTCTTCGCTTCTGCCAAGCGCTTTATTTATGTCAAAAGTTGGTGCAAAACCATGAGCATGGATTTTCAGGAGCTTGTCATATTCGTTTCGGAAACCCTCAATCGATGACAGAATGGTTCTGGGAGAAGTTTGTCCCAATCCGCATCGGCTGAAAGTCTGAATACTCGTTCCAAGTTTCTGCAGATATTCAATATCATGCTTCTCTCCCAATCCTTCCATTATCTGATTGAGTTTCTTTTTCAGCAAGACATTGCCAACTCTGCACGGCGTGCAGTATCCACAACTCTCATCGATAAAGAAATCAACAAAATTATCTACCACTTCAAGAATATTGCGCGTGTTATTGAAAATCATAATAGACCCGCCCGTGGCAAGGTCATCATAACAGATAATTCTTTTGAACTGCGATGGAGCGATAAGAAAGCCCGATGGGCCTCCGACCTGCACTGCCAGAGTATTCTGAGCACCAGCCATTTTTAAAAGATCTTCAATGGATATTCCATAATTTACTTCATATACGCCGGGAGCCGAACAGTCGCCGCATATGCTAAGAAGTTTCGTGCCGGTGCTTCCCTTGGTTCCCATTGAAGCAAACCAGGCAGGCCCTTTGTTTATTATTTGCACCACACAGCAGAAAGTTTCTACATTATTAACAGATGTAGGAGTCCCTTTATACCCTTTCTGGGCTGGAAAAGGAGGGCGGTTTTTCGGATCACCTCTCAACCCTTCGCAGGAACTTATCAGAGCTGTTTCCTCTCCGCATACATAAGAACCAGCTCCCATCTGTATGCGTATATCGAAGTTAAAATCTTTTTTACCTACAATATCTTTGCCAAGCAAGCCTTCATCTCTTCTTTTCTGGAGAATTTCTTCCAGATATTTCTTCAGATAGGAATATTCGGCTCTTAAATATATTATGCCTTCTTCTGCCCCGATCGCATATGCCCCAATAGTCATTCCTTCAAAAAGCATATCAGTCCGTTCAGTCAGGATAACCCTGTCTTTAAATGTCCCCGGCTCTCCTTCATCGGCGTTGCAGATTATGGTTTTTTTATCCGCTGTAGCATTTCTGGTAAATTCCCATTTCATCCCTGTAGGAAAACCTGCTCCTCCTCTTCCGCGAAGCCTGGAAGCTTTTATTTCTCTAATAACTTCAGCTGGACTTAGAGATATGGCTTTCTTAATAGCTTCAGACCTGTTGTACTGCCCAAAAATAACTTCTCCCGGCTTTCTTATCTGATTCCTTACCATGGCTCTGACAGACGGATGAGAATTATTTCCATCACCATACTGATATGCCAGTTTAGATACATCCATCGTCTGTTTTAAATTCACTATTATTTCTCTTGCCCTGTCTGGTGACAGATTCGTATAGATAAGATCATTAATTATTGCTGCCGGAGCCTGATCTGACATCCCGATACAGGCTGTATATTCAAGAGAAAACATACCGTCCTTGGTCATCTCTCCAAATTTTATTCCAAGCTCTTCCTCAAATGCTTTGGCAACTTTTTCAGCCCCTGAAAGCATGTCAATAATATCATTGCAGAGTTTTACTGAAAACTTTCCTCTTTGATGGTTAGTAAGAAATGCGTAAAACGATGCTACTGCATGCACTTCTACTCTTGGCAATGAAATTTCATTTGCTATCAGAGAGAGGCTTTCATCCGGAACACAACTGAATATATCCTGCACTTTTCGGAGAATATCAAGAACTTTTGTTCTGTCATTACCGTAGTCCTTGCAAATAACCGCAATCTGCTCGGATATATTATTTTTTGAATAACCCATTCTAAAAATCCTTTTTATGGTCTTTTAATATATTAACTGGAATTCTATAACTTTAAGCTGTATATTTCCAGCGAAAATTTAGACAACTTGTATAAATATACATCAGGATTTCTTGTATGATTGGTTATATAATAACAGCTCTGATAGTTATTTGTGCGTTTATTTATATTATCAGAATTGCTTTGAAAACAATCAATGGCAAAAGAAGCTGCAGCTGCAGTGGATGTCCTTCAAAATCCTGTCCTTCAAATAAACCGGAAAAATAACCTTTCTACAAGGTAGATTTAGTTCAAAATATTCTATACCCCTCGCTTTAACACATAATCGAATGAATTTCAGGATCGTAGATTATTTTGAATACGCATTTTTAGAGAATGTTCTTCAGGGTCAATGCTTAATTTTTATTTACCGACAGGTATAAAGAAAGAAACCTGAAGCCAAAAGTTACTATTACCATCAAAACTATATGGGCTAACTGAATTCATACCCTTTTGCTGCCAGATTCGATATAAAATCATTTTACGGGTCCATAAAACACAGGATACTTCTTCGCCTGATAAACAATATGGATATCAAACCCACGGGCGGGCCTGCCCGTTGCCGGAGTCGGCCAGGGACGCCAGTGGTACACTCGAAACACAAAATGTCAGACATCATCAGAGATTATGTCAGAATTCCGGATACTGAAAATAAAGGAACGGGAATTGTCGCAGGAGGAGCCTTATCAACTTTGCTCGGAGCGGTCTATCTTTCGCCTTTAGACTCTGTCATGCATGATCTTTACAAGAAAGGGAACATTTTCTACCTGCGTTATATGGACGATATCGTCATACCCGCAACAACAAGTTCAGGAATATTGATCCGGCGGAAATAAGGATGGCACCTTTGCCTCTATTAATGTTATTTCCTCGACCATATATAATTGAAAAAGTTTTCCTGACACCATCTGGCAAACATAAGCGATGCAATAATCATATTAGGTAAGGCGAACACTGTGCTGACAATGCTTGTCTGATGTTTACTTTCTGTCAGTTTCCTGATCTCTCTGACCCAGAGTCCATCTTTTTTGTCCCCTATGAAACTTCCCCGTTCAGCCAGAAGCATGGAAGTTTCTTCTCCATTGGCAAGGGTGACTTTTGTCTCCTCAAACTCAGTTTCACTCCAATCCTCTTTTGGGTATTTGCGGTAGGTAATGCACGCTATGCGGTATTTATCCCACATTTCTTTAAAGAAACCCGGACTGTATCCCTCCCTGTCAAAGACGATAATAAACCTGTGTAATAGTTGATTTTCAGAAAGCATCTCTTCGCTGGGCTGATTGGGAACTTCTTTCAACAATCTTGGAATTATCTCCTTTCTCAGTACTTCAAGCATGCCTGGATTAACATCATTCCTAACTACAAATAAAGGTTGTCCCAGTTTATCGTTAACCCAAAAGTCCATGACTCCTTTCAAGCATAAGCGTTCTCTTGAGACATACTGTTTCGGCATATTTTCATTTCCTCCGTACAGTCTCACATGCCCGTCGACATAAAGCACTCCTGAGAGATCAGGGTTGTCTTTCAGCCATTTCTTACTAAGCAGTTCTCCCCATCTTTCGGCAGCTCCATCGGCGCTTAAAATCTCTAGCTTCTCTCTGAGACATCTTACTTCAGGCACACGCTCAAGACCAAGAAGTTTTCCCAGTTCTCCGGGAGGCTACCAACGGAGGTTTTCAACTGTTTTGATTCTGCATAATGCCATAAACCCAAGCAGGGTTATTCCTGGATTACGCTGTAATAACCTTTAAACTCGGCAAAGCAGTCATTGAGACTGCTATAGAGTCCGTTAGCTGTCTGAGCCGCCAAGGCAGTCAGTACCCCTCCGAAACTCACATCGTTACACCGTTCAAAGCGGCTTTCGACGCTGTTTATAATTCCAAAAGCAGCAAGTGTCCTTTCCTCAACTCTTCCGCATGCTACGCCAAGCACAACAGACTCATCATTGTCTCTTTTGCTCCTTTCCGATTTGTCGCTGGCTTTATCATCAGATACATTTTCCTCAATCGCTTTTCATTCTTTCTTTGCAAAATTTATACTATCACTCTATTTGCTATATACTTCTGTTGACAAATCTAGTTTTACCGGGTAAGGAGTTCTGAAGTTTGTGGGCTTTACAGCCGAAATGACTTTCAAATGCATCCTTGCATTTTTTACGATAATCTTTATTGCCTACAGTTTTGGCCTGAGGTTTTCCTATGATATTAAGTATCATTCCTTCCGTATTTGGGTCACATAATTGAACTAAATGCTTTTCTGCGTCTAAAAATTTTTTAATTTTAGCTGAATCAGCAAGATCATTGTCAATTATAAATAGGAGTCTTACTTTCTCATAATTTCTAGCTGGCTTAAAATTTAATTCCTTGACTTTCTTTTCATATTTCCTTTTGAACGAAGGAAAGGCACTAACACCTTTTAGATCATCTGGTTGCTTAAAGCTAATTCTTCCATTTGAGTATTGATGTTTCAAGAACCCGAAAAGTGATATTTCAGTTTCTCCCTCACAATACGGAATTACGACATCTTTTTGTTCTATTTTCTGTCGTCTCATAACAACTGTTTTAGTTTATAATCAAAATCAACTACATCTGGAGTGCCGCCAAACATACCAAGACGGTATTTCTTTTTCAGATTATCTCTCTTCTTTAGATCTTCTATTTCCGATAATTTGTAAACAGAAGAATAGGAATCAGGTCTTTCCACAATATATGCCTGACCTAAATCTAAAAGATCAAAAGTTTCAGGATTATGTGAAGCAAAAAATAATTGCGAGTTATTTGTATTAAATTCTGCATTCTTAAAAATGGAGAGCAAGGCTAGTTCTATATCTGGATGATAATATCTATTTGTTTCATCATAAATAACAATGCCACCTTTTTTAAAGGCATTTAATATGTCGTATATATAGCAGAACAGTTCTCTTGTTCCTGCGGCCTCCTGGATTATATAGAAATTACAAATTTACATCGTCGAGCAATGCACCGCTTTATAGAAGAAGAAGCGAGTCGACAAAATAATATGGATCAACTGACAAATTTAAATACTTTTTAGGCTATTGTTTTTTTGGCAAATTTTAATTCAGCATATCTTGGATATGCTTACTTGATTTTTATTATAGGTTCGACAGACATTCCAAGAGAGAGAAAATATTTACTTTGATCAGGGATTGCATCGAAAGTAATCTCGACAGGGACTCTCTGGACTACTTTAACATAATTGCCGGTAGCATTTTCAGGAGGAAGTAAACTAAATACATCGCCGGTTCCAGCTTGGATTCCTTTGACATGCCCTTTGAAGACCGCTCCTGGATAGGCATCAATTGAAATATCTACACTTTGACCAACTCTTATGTGTTCGAGCTGAGTTTCCTTTAGATTGGCAACTACCCATTTATTATCTGAAACTATAGCCATAACAGGATAGCCCGGTGAAAGAAATGAACCAGGTTCAATATTGCGTTTGGTAATGTACCCGCTTACAGGCGCATATATTTTCGTATATGAGAATTGTACCTTTGCCTGATCCAGATCAACCTTGGCTTTTTGCAGTTCTGATTGAGCTAGCATAATTCCAGCTTTTGCGGCAAGCACTGCTGATACTGCTGCCTGATATAGAGAGATTGAGTGTTCGAACTTCTCCTGACTTATAGCGGCTCCTTCAGTATCTCCTGCCATTAATATTTGGTTTCTATGCATGTCAACCGCGGCTGTATTCTGTGCATCAATTGTAATTTCATAGTTAGCCACTGCAGCGTTAAGCCTTGCCTGTGAAATATTTATTCCTGCCTGAGCTTCTTCGACCTGCAAAAAGAAATTTTTAGGATCTATTTCCACTAGCAGATCTCCTTTATTTACATGCTGATCATTAATAACATGTACATGGGCTACATAATCTGAAATATGAGGAACTATATAAACCGGTCTGCCTGTAACAAATGAGTCATCAGTCGTTACATAATGTGTTTCCTGATAATAATAATAAACTCCCCATGCAATTAAGCACAAAATAATAATAGCTGATACTAGAATCCTGATACGCTTTTTTTTGTGTTTATTGAGTGTGTTTGGTTCTGAAATGTTTTCAGCAGTTTTATTATTTACTTCAGATTCAGATTGAATATTATTTTTCTCATTATCCATAACGCAATACTCTTTTTTAGATTAAAATTTCCTAATGCTATGCCTGAAAGCTCATTTATGCTAAAGATATTATATTATAAGTCATAAAGTTGTCTTTATTTTTTTTAAATTTACTTATAATTGTTTTCAAAATTATAACACTTTGTTTTGCTAAAATTAATGCAGTCAGAAAATAACAGTTTAAATCCGATTAGAACAGTCAATCCATGGCTGATGGCGTTTGTGGTCATACTTCCTACATCGATGGAAGTTCTTGATACAAGCATAGCCAATGTAGTTCTTCCTTATATTGCTGGAGATCTCTCTGTAAGTATAGATCAGAGCTCATGGATGCTTACATGTTATCTTGTGGCAAACGCAATAATATTGCCTCTAACAGGCTGGCTTTCAGATATTTTTGGAAGGAAGAGATATTTTAGAATAAGTATTATTGTTTTTACTCTTGCTTCTCTTATGTGCGGATTGTCACAAAATCTAACCCAATTGCTTTTTTTCAGAGTTATACAGGGTTTGGGCGGTGGCGGGCTTCTTCCGATATCTCAAGCTGTTCTTCTCGAGAGCTTTCCTGAAGAAAAAAGAGCCCTTGGAATGGGTGTTTATGGAATGGGCGTAATACTTGCTCCTACATTTGGACCTGCATTGGGCGGGCTGATTGTAGATAATTTCAGTTGGGGATGGATCTTTTTTATAAATATCCCTGTTGGAATTATCTCGGTATTTCTGGTTCATACTTTTATTCCTAAAGAAACAGAAGTAAATCTTGCCAAGAAGAAGCAAAAGATTGACTATATGGGGATTGCTTCATTAAGTTTATTTGTAGCATGCCTTCAGGTTTTTTTAGATAAAGGACAGGATTGGGACTGGTTTTCTTCTAAAGCAATACTGGCTTTGTGCATAATAGCATTTTTAAGTCTTCTGTTTTGCATATACTGGGAACTGAAATGCTCCAATCCTGTTTTGGATTTAAGACTACTGAAAGACTCTAATTTTTCTATTTGCATAATAGCGGGTTTTGTGATTGGGATGGTTTTTTATGCGATGACTGAAATTGTTCCGGTATTTCTCCAGACTCTTATGGGATATACAGCTTATCTAAGTGGGCTTGTCGTGACTGCTTCTGGAGTTGTGGTTCTTTTTGCAATGCCTATAGCTGGAATACTGAGCGCAAAAATGCGAAATTCTAAATGGCTGGTTATTTCTGGGTTTATTATAACCATATACTCATTGTATTTGATGTCTGAGTTCAACACTATTGTTGACTTTAAAACCGTAGCAACAGCAAGAGCAATATTAGGGCTTGGCATAGCTCTGATTTTTGTACCTATTAATACTGTAGCCTTTCTTTTTATCCCTAAAAATAAAATTGAATATGGCACCGGCCTACTAAATCTGGTCAGAAATATCGGAGGAAGTGTTGGAATTTCGATGATTAACACTGTTGTAAACAGACACGAACAAGTCCATCAGAGCTATTTAGTGTCAAACCTTTCTCCATTGAATCCAATATATCAGAAAAGTATAGAAATATTAAAAGATCTTGGAGCCAATATGCAGCAGGCGAACATGGTTCTTTTAGATATGATGCAAAAGCAGGCTACCATGCTGGCATTTATTGATGGTTTTGTAATGTATATTATTATTTCAATATTGGTCATACCCATGCTTTTTTTCTTAAAAGCGGCACCTAAAGGTTTCAAACTTCATTAAACTAAAATTTAGAGGAATTATGAAGATTAAATACTCTACTATGTTGTTAGCAGTATTGAGTTTTATTACTGCATGTCTGTCCATATCTAAAGCAGACCAGCTTGAGTTCGACCCGTCTAATGATATTGTGCTACAGGAGCTTAAAGATTATAAAAAACAAACTTATAATGCTGAGTTTAATAAGATAGGTAACAGAGTTCTTACCCAGCTCAATGAGCGCATGCAGCAGCACCCTGATAGCGCCTGGATATATGTGCAAAGAGGCTGGCTTTATATTTCAATGGGCGAACAGGACAAGGCAATTGCAGATTTTAATAAATCAAACGAGATAATGCCGAATACATCTGCTTATATGGGCTTAGGCATGGCCTATAACAATAAAGGCGATGTAAACAAAGCAAACGAGTCTTATCTGAAAGCTATGAAGACCAAGTCTGTACTTCCTTCTTCAATGCAGCCTAATGTAATAGATACAGAAGGTCAGGGATTATAGTTTATCGGCATTTTGAGGTTTCATGCTAATCTGCATATTTGATTATTTTTCCGCCTTCTATTGATTCGAAAAATTTGTTATCTGCGGAATAGGAAGGCTGAAGATTGATTTTTCCTCCTCCTTCGGGCAAGTCGATTGCAAACTGAGGAGTAGCAATTCCTGAAAGATTTTTTCTGAAATATCGCATTATTTCCAGACCTTTTAGTATTCCAGTAGAAAAGTGGGCAACTCCACAAACCGGATCAATATGGAAAAGATAATAAGGTTTTATTTTATTTTCAATCAGCGTCCTGAAGAGGATTCTCAGAACTTCAGGGGAATCATTTATTCCTTTGAGCAACACAGTCTGATTGAGCATTGGGATTCCTGCTGAAGTCAACACTCTGCAGGCACGCATGGATTCAGATGTTAGTTCTCTTGGATGGTTGAAATGAGTAACGAACCATAAATTAGAGTAAGAGCCAAGGAGTTTTGATAGGGTTTTTGTAATACGCTCAGGGAGAGTGACCGGTATTCGCGATGCAATTCTGACAGTTTTGATGTTTTTAATTCTCACAATGACATCAAGGATTGCCTTTAGCCTGGCATTCGAAAGCATCAGAGGATCTCCGCCTGAAAGCAAGACTTCCTCTATTTCATTATTGGTTTTTAAATATGAAGCTATTTTGCTTAGTTCTTCATCTGAAATATCTTCTTTATGGATGCCTTTTTTCCATCGGCGTTTTCGGAAACAGAATCGGCAGAATGTGCTACATCTGTTGGTAGTTAATATCAGAGCCCTGTCTCTGTACCTATGAATTAATTTAGGAAGAGGTGAATGCTTTTGTTCGTCCTGTGGATCTTCAGAGAGCAATTCATTTTGTTCTAATTCGTGCTCAGAAGGGAATGATTGGAGAAAAATTGGATCTGAAGATAGTTGTGTTTTGTCAATAAGATTTAAATAATATGAAGAAATAAGGAAAGGGTAATGTTTTTCTGCTTCGTAAATTTCCTGAGGCAGTTCAATCCCTAAAGCTTCAGAAACTTTTTTTAGATTTGAAATAAGTCGTTCCATTCCTGTGGCACTGGTGTTTTTTTGCAAATAAAAAAACACGGGCAATGAATGCCCGTGGTTTCTCTGGATAATTTCTATTTAACTACTGATGCTATTGCTGAGGCTACTGCATCAAGATTCTTCTCATTTAACCCTGCAAGATTTATTCTGCCTGTATTAACCATATAGATAGCAAATTTTTCCCTGAGTTCCTTCACCTGCTCAGGACTAAGTCCGGTATAAGAGAACATGCCCAGTTGTTTTGCAATATATGAAAAATCCTGTTTTACTCCTTTCGCCTTAAGGGCTTCAACGAGTTTAAGCCTGTAAGCAAGGATTCTTTCTCTCATGGTAGTAACTTCCTTATTCCAAAGTATGGTAAGCTCAGGATCAGAAAGAACTGTTGTTACGATAGATGAGCCATGTCCAGGCGGATTTGAATAATTTACTCTTGCGCATATTTTCAATTGTGAAAGTACTTTTTCAGCTTCATCAGATGTTTCAGTTACTACAGATAGCGCACCAATTCGTTCGTTGTAAAGCCCGAAATTTTTTGAATAAGAGTTAGCCACCAGGAAGTTTTTGATTTTTCCTGAGAAGAATCGAACGGCGTATGCATCTTCATCCGGACCATTCCCAAATCCCTGATATGCAAAGTCAAAAAATACTATAAAGCCTCTTTCCTGCGCTATTTTTGCTATTTCATTCCACTGTTCATGTGTAAGATCGACTCCTGTCGGGTTATGGCAGCAAGCGTGCAGAAGTACCACATCGGTAGAAGGAATCTGGGATAGGACTTTTTTCATATTTTCAAAGTCTAGCCATTTGGCTGTGGGGCAATAATAAGGGTAATTGTGGACTTCAATCCCCGCTTCACCGAAGAGCTGTCTGTGGTTTTCCCATGTAGGATCGCTTATCCATATTCCGGCTTTAGGAAAGAATTTTTTAATAAAATCAGCACCGATTCTCAAAGCGCCTGTACCTCCGGGAGATTGTATTGTAGCAATTCTCTTTTCCGTGATCAGTGCACTATCTTTTCCAAAAACGAGTTCTTTAACTATTTTTACATATTCCGGTGTTCCGTCTATAGGCAAATATGATTTTGTTTTTTCCTTTGAAATTAAAACGGCTTCGGATTTTTTTACGCATTCCAGGACAGGAGTTTCACCAGCCTCATTCTTATAAACTCCTACCCCAAGATTTATTTTCGCCGGATTCTTTTCGTTTTTAAAGGCATCATTCAGACCAAGTATAGGGTCTGCCGGAGCTTTTTGGATGTGCTTGAACATAATTTCCTCCCTCGATTATATTTGTTCCTTTGCAAAGGATGTATCTAGCCAATTCTATAATATAATTCAAATTTGCCCAGTTACATTTTTTAAAATTCGAAACTCTTAATGCTTCAGGCAGGAGAGCTATACACTTTTTATGAAGAAATTCTCAAGGCAAATATTATACTTTCTAACTTGTTTTAGATTATTTACAGTAATGGCCAGGTAATTTGAACGATGATGGAAAATCCATCCCATGACACAGAGTAATTTCAGGGGATGTACCTATTATTTCAAAATTATCTTTATCTGAACCTGTTATTCTTATTCTCAGAGAATGCCCTTTTTTTATTAAATAAGAAACAGGAAGAAGATCAAAAGATACAAGATTCGGCTCAAGAGGTGAAAGAAATGAAGCATCTTTCCTCAAAAATGTATGAGTGGGATAGAGAACCTCATACGGAGCCTGAAGATTATTTATATTTTTATGGATTGTACGGAAAATTCCTTCTGTAATATGAACTCGGTTGCCCTCGCTGCGCATATCTGAAATATATACAAACAGCTGAATGTCCGTAATATTTGATTTGATGTAAAGAGAAATAACCGCTGATCCGCATATTTCAAAATCTTCTTCAAACGGAGGCGTGGCATAAATAAGCGAAAGATCATCCTGTTCATCAGTGGATTTATGCTTAATCTCCTTACAGTCCTTTTGTAGAAGCGAGGTCCAGCAGGTATTAATTCCCGTCGTAGACTGGTAATCGAATTTGATTTTATCCTCTCCTCCTTCATGTGAAGGAATGTTATCAATAACTATATTGTTTGTCCTGAAATAAAAACTGTGAAAATCAGTTTTATGGGGCGGCCAGGTAGAAGACATCTGCCATTGTTCTCTGCCTATTGTAAAATAATGAACGCTGTCTTCTTTCGAAAAACCATTATCAATCCCTTTTAAGTGATAATTCATAAACCTTATAGCTTCTGAAGTCTGATCAAAAAGAGAATCGAATCTCCTGCATGAAAAAGGCAAAAGAGATAAATAACGGTTATTTGACCAGTTGCCAAGAATCAATCTACTGCCTGGATTCTGAACATTCATAAATCTTTTTATGGCTCCAAGAGGGTATGCTCCGTCTTTCCAGCCGGAAATAGAACAAATAGGGACATTTGAAGTATTGAGTTCCTTTAAATAGAAATGAGGGCTGCAATTATCAAGCATCCCATTCATTATAGAGTCATCTCTAAATATATAATTTTGAATCTCATAGTAAGAAAATGTCTCTTTGCGCTGGGCTTTTGAATATTTAAGTTCAGCCAAAAGTTTCCTGTCACGGGTCACATTTGCAGCTCCTTTCGTAACAATCATAAGAAAATATCTTTTTATCATGGGGATAAGAGACGGGATTTTCTCTCTGTCACGATAATAATTATAGAAAAACCAATAGAATAGGAATCTTTCGTTTCTCACCCCTCCAGGGCAAACAATATCGGGATAAAGATCAAAAGGAGAAGAAGCAAGTATTGCGGCTTTAACTGATGGATGGTGTTTTGCTATGAGAAGCTCTACCGAAACAGCGCTGCTGCCAGTACCTATAAGAACAGTTCTGCAGTCTGACCATGTCTGGTTTGTAATCCAGTCAAGAACAGCATAAGCATCATTAGCGTCTTCTGGAGTCCACTCTCTGGAACGAGTTCCAAACGAAGCTCCAGAGGCTCGCTGATCAATACTTACTACTGCATAGGAACTGTTAAGAAATTTTCTGATTCTTGAAGAGTAGAAATATCTTTTTGATTTCTCAATAAAATATTTAAATGGCTGCCTTAAATTAAATCTGCGAGTGCTTCTTGTCATATAAAAAACAGTCGGCAGTTTTTCGCCAGGCTCCATATCAAGAGGAAGGTAGATGTCAGCGGCAATTTTTATGTCGTCAGTCATATCGATATAACATGAAAGAAGCTTCATCCCTCTTACTCTAGAAGGAAGAGTTTCTTTATTGCTCCACCAGGCTTTATCAGGAAATTTCATCATATCTTCTGATTTTGATCGATAAGTTTCGTAAAGTCTTTTATGAAAATTTCATAAAGATTCTTGCACTCATTTTTTAATTCAGGGATTGTGGCTTTGAGCTCTTTGCAGATAAAAATATTCAGCCATAACCATTCATCCTTTTCCAACTGCTTCATTGCCAATATAAAATCAGAGAGTTTTTTGATATTGTGCAGTTTAAGGACAAATGACTCTCTGTGGCTATGAGCTACACTGAATGCATCTTTATATCCATCGTAATCAAGTATATATTTATCCCATTTTAGCATACGCATTCTGTAAGGGTCAAAGGAATTAGGCTCAGTTACATATCCTCCTTCAACATATACTTTATAGGTATTTTCGGGGAATATTGGCTGATTTATAAATTTATGCCAGAACCAGCTTGAATCCATTATGAGAGGTTTGGCTTGCTTACTTGAATAAACTGTTCCAAGCGCTTCACCAAGCCCTTTTTCAAAAAACAAACCGCAGTTTATCACATCCGAAGTTTCTTTCTCTTTAGAAAAGCATAACTTGCCAAACTTATAGTATGTCACAGAGGATGACGGCACTAAATACCATGCAGTTGAATCAGGCCTGAACCTGTCCCATGGGCGCCTGGTTAGCTTAGCATCCTCAGCAGACAGTTTTGCCATCTCTTCACATACATATCTCGGAGTGATTTTTTCTTTGTTATAATCCATCATCTATTCCAATTTGAATTCCAACTGATCTGAATCAGAAGATACGAAGGGTTTAAATTTCACATACAAATCCTCAATTTTCTGAATATAGTACAAAAAATTTTCGTTTCTTTGCGGCGGTGCGTCTTTGAGAAGCCGGCAATTGTCAAATACTGATACTTTTTTCTTGTCACCTGTAACATAGTAGGCTATCTGATCTCCCTGTTTATAGTTCCTTCCTGATTTAAGGGCAAGTTCGTAGGCAGCTGAACGCTTCGTGGCTCCCTGTAAAAGTTTAGACTTATAATTTTCAGGGGATTCGCTGAGTGTTTCCGTTTTGGACAGTTCTTTTAGAGAAAATCCTCTTTCTTCAATTTTCTTTTTGTATTGAGCTGTCACTTCATTGAGTTCTTCATAGCCCGAAAATAGCAGAATGCGTATTATATCCTGTAAATAAACTCTGATGAAAGGCTCAACTCCCCTTGATTTAAGAGCAGCTCCTGTAATTGCAATTTCACCATCCTCAGATAAAAGAGCATAATTTTTGCTTTTGTAGCAGAACATTCTCTTATAAATAGAATCCAGTTCCACTTCAATGCCTTTCGGCAGTACCTTCTGTATTTCAGCTTCCATTTCCTGCGGAGAAGTATTTGTCTTTGCTGGAGGTTGAAAATAGATGCCGTCTGTATCCATTTCAATAACTTTAGCCCCTGCTTTTTTCAGGTAGTTTAACATAAGAGTAAGGATTTCCCTTCCTCTTCTGGTAACCTTTTCTGCGGCAGAATAATCATTGAAAGTTCCCTGACTGAAAGCCAGGTAGCCATAGAAAGAATTTATCAATATCTTGAAGGCTGTCTGCATCGAATTATAGAAATCCTTGTCTAATGTTTTTACTGAAGTTTTTTCCATACTTTTAGCATTCAGTCTTATATCCCTGAGCCGAACAAGCAACACTTGAAAAATTTTCAGTGGATCTGACGCCGGGCTTATATTTTCTGAAATCATTATTGAAGGGTATAGAGAACGGATGTCGCAATGCCATACATTCTCGAAAATACCAGACTCGAAAGCTTCTGTCAGAGCTCCTTCGAAACACTTGGATTCTTCAGAAATGCCGAAAGAGTGCTTATGTGATAAATATTCAGCCACAAGCATAGCATCAATTCTAGTAGCATTGCCTCTGGAAATAATATTTTGATAGGAAAATGGCTGAAGCTGAGCCTGGTAGAAATATGAAGGAGACAATATCCTGGAAATAGCGTCAACTTCTCTTACATCGTCCATTGAGTATTTAAGAAGTTCTTCCCTGTTGTTCTGGTAATACTCGTCTATAGCTCCTATGTCTATATATGTCCTGTTCTCCGAAGCTACATTAAAATGTTTGGCAATAGATTTTAAGCCATAACTTTCAAGGTTCCGATGGCTTACATCATAAAGCTGAGCAAGAAAATAAGTATCGATTATATGCCTGCCGTAGGCTTCATACCTTTTATAGGAAGTCGTTTTCTCTGCTGCGGAAAAACGGGAGTTCCTCGACTTTACAAAAGAACCATCCCTGCCCAGAATTAGTTTAACTTTATGCAGCTTTGCCCTTGTCTCAATAAAAGGCAGATCAAACCTGAAAATATTATGACCCTCAAGCACATCAGGATCTCTTTCTCTGACAGCTGAAATAAAACCTTCAATAAGCTCTTTTTCAGAAGTTTTGTCATCTGCTGCCAAACATTTTTCCCATCCGCTGGAATCTCTCATACTCATTACGATGATTTTGTCTTCTGGTCTTTCTGGATTGGAAAAATCAAAACCTTTTGTAGTAAGAGTTTCTATGTCAAACTGAAATCTCCTGACCTCAGAGAATTTCATCCCTCTGAAAAGACGAAGTTTAAGCGCGATTAGTATCTGCTGCTGGATATCAGCAAACAGCCTGTATGAAGATTTCGGAGAAGATGGTGGTATTTTTATATTTTTTTTGAGCTGGACAAGGGCAGATTCGTAGTCATCAATTGTCTCGAATTCCAGGAAATATCTGAAAAAACCATTTCCTCTTAATTCCTGCCTTGTGTGCGGAACTGAAACAACAGATGCAACTGAACTGTCAGAAACGATAAGAAACGGAGAAAACTTAACTTGTCTGGTCTCTACTGCATCTCCATTCCTTATAAAAAGTTCGGCTTTTCCGGATTTATTATATTCGACAGCAGTTACAAAGTCTTCTGCTGAAAAAACCAGTTCATTAACTGTTTTATTTATGTCAAAGGGGTTCATGCATTCCTTAAAATTACAATGATTATCATTTAAGTAACATTAGACTGCAATTATCCTTTAATACAAAAATCAAAGGAAAATTTATGTACGAATCAAGTCTATCGTTTTCTTGGGATCTGCCAGTTCTTTAGCAATCGTTTCGAATTTATCCTGGACTGTCAAAAAAGCATCAACTATCTCAGGGTCAAAGTGCTTTTCCTTTTCCGATTCAATTATTGTTACAGCTTCTTTGTGCGTTCTAGCTGTTCTGTAGACGCTATCGCTAGTCAATGCGTCATATACATCTGCCAGAGCCATAAGCCGTCCTGATAGAGGGATTTTTTCTCCTTTAAGCCCTTTGGGATAACCTGAGCCGTCCCATTTTTCATGATGTGAAAGCGCAATCTCTTCTGCGTATTTAAGCAGAATATTATTAGGTAATGATTTCTCGTATCTGACTATAGTCTGACTTCCAATTAGTGGATGTTTTTTAATGGTTTCATACTCTTCGTCGGTAAGTTTTCCTTTTTTTAAAAGAATAACATCAGGAACAACAATTTCTCCTATGTCATGAAGGGGCGCCGCCTGTGCCAGGCTATTGATCTTTTTATCATTAAGTATTTCCTCATATCCCGGTTTGGTTCTCAGAGAAAAGGCAAGTTCTTTCAGAAAGCGCTGGGTACGCCTTATATGCATGGCACTTTCATGAGTTTTGTATTCAGCCACAGAAGCAATACATTCAATCATGGCATTCTGAGTAAGTTCAAGTTCCCTGCGCTCTGTAGTGTCATTTATATAAACAAGTACTCCGGTAACTTTACCCTGAAAATCCATTATCGGAATTCTGGATATTATTCCCCATTTGCGTTTTCTGCTGCCTGGGATAAAACCTTCATTGCTTTCAGCAATACCTCTTACAATGACTCTCTCATCTTCCTCTGCATTCTGTTTGGCCTCTTCTCTTGAAAAAAAATCCTGGTCTGTTTTTCCCAAACTCTTATATTGCCTGGATAAGGAAAGGTTATCTAAAAATGCATTATTCACCAGGACATATTTCAATGAGAGGTCTTTTACATAGCAAACCATTTGTATAGTATTTACAAAAGTTGCCGTAACAGCTGAAACCTGATTAAGTTCGTCAAAGAGTCTTTGTATGCCCGTAAGATAATGAGCCTGATGATTTCTTCTTTCAATAATATTAGTATTACCGAATGAATATAAGAGAGAATTTATCCTGGACAGTTCCACATTCTCAGAGGTAAGGGCTTCAGCCTTAAGATCAGAAATAAGCTCAACAGGAATGTTTAGGATCTTGGCAAGAAGACGGATCATCCTTTCAGAAGGATTGCTTTTTCCAGTTTCCCACAGCCACAAAGTAGCTCTAGAGATGCCCAACTGTGAAGCTACTGCATCAATTCTTATCTTTTTCTCTTTACGGATATCTCTTGCTTTCTGATAAAAAAAATTCATAATACCCTTCTCGTAATTTAACTCAATAAAATCAACAATTACTGATAATAATTATATTGTTAAAGTTAGAATAATTCAGCAGTAGTTCACATTTTTGATTTCCAGAACTGAAAAGCAATCTTATTTATATTATCATTTCGGTTTATACTCTCATAAAAAACTAAACTCATTTTAATCCAAGAATGAAAACAAAACCTCTTATAGGAATCAGTTCGTGCCTTTTGGGAGAAAATGTCAGATATGACGGTGGACACAAGCTCGACCATCATCTTAAGAACATCTTGGGAGAATATGTTGTTTTTCTTGGCATCTGTCCAGAACTCGAATGTGGAATGAGTATCCCCCGTGAACCTATGCGTCTTGAATTCTCTAATAACAAAGTCAGGCTGATTACTCTGAGTACAAGAAGGGATTTGACTCACCAAATAAACTCATGGATAGAAGAAAAACTAAAGGAACTGTATTCAAAACATTTTTGCGGTTTTATATTCAAATCAAAATCGCCAAGCTGCGCTCTTAGAAAGTTCCCTGTATTCGGAGCTGATGGCTCTGTGGAAAAAACATCCTCGGGATTATTTGCCAAAGCTTTAATGAAAAAATATCCTTCTTTGCCTGTTGAAGATGAATCAAAGCTATTAGAAGATTCAGCAAAAGAGAGATTTCTTAAGAAAGTTTTTGACTTTGAAAAGAAAATGCGGACAGAAAAAATACAATGCATATTCTCCTCATCCCTTCAAAAACAATAACAGTTAAGTCGACTTTCTGCTCTAATGAAGTAGAAGAATTAGATGGGAAACTAGTTTTTAAGATAATTAAATAAAAATTAAAATAAATGAAGATTACAATACATCCTGAAGCTAAAATAGAAACAAAACCTAACGAAGCAGCTTCCTTTAACAAGCTGATTATTAATTAAGGAGAATTAACTTTATGCCGTCAATAGTTTTCGTAATAGTAGCCCTGCTTGTTTTTGCCCTTGCATATAGATTTTACAGTGCTTTTATCGCAGCAAAAGTTTTGATTCTTGATCATGACAGACCTACTCCTGCAGTAAAATACAGAGACGACTTTGACTACTCTCCGACAAATAAAATAGTCCTTTTCGGACAGCATTTCGCCGCAATAGCAGGGGCCGGGCCTCTTATCGGGCCGGTTCTCGCCGCACAATACGGGTTTCTTCCGGGATATCTCTGGATTTTAATCGGCGCTGTTTTTGCCGGAGCAGTCCACGACATGGTTATGCTCTTTATTTCGATACGATTTGACGGCAAGAGCATCTCTGCCATTGCCGGAGAATACATGAATAAACATGTCGGGTTTGTCACCTCTCTGGCAGTCCTGATAATCCTGATCATCAGCATGGCTGGTCTTGGAATACCAGTCGTAAATGCCTTGTACCACAGCCCATGGGGCGTCTTCTCCGTAGGAGTGACAATTCCGATTGCAATGTTTGTGGGGATTTACTTAAAGTATTTCAGGACTAACAGAATTACAGAAGGAACAATCATAGGTGTGGCTCTCATCTGTCTGGGTGTTTTTGTCGGCCCGTTTATAGCAGAAAGTTTCATAGCCCCTTACCTTAATCTTGATGTTCAAAATCTTTCATTAATACTGCCTGTCTATGGCTTTCTAGCAGCCTCCCTTCCTGTATGGCTCCTCCTGGTGCCGCGCGATTATTTGTCCTCTTACATGAAAATAGGAGTAATGATCGCGCTTGCAGTAGGAGTGATAATTCTCCACCCTGAGATAAAAATGCCAATGATAACTAAATTCGTTAACGGCGGAGGCCCCATAATCCCCGGCAAGGTCTGGCCTTTTCTGTTCATAACCATCGCCTGCGGGGCACTGTCAGGTTTTCATTCAATTATTGCCTCTGGAACAACCTGTAAACTGCTTGCAACTGAGAAAGATTTACGCCTTATCGGTTATGGAGCCATGATTTTTGAAGGTTTTGTCGCAATAATGGCTTTAATTGCCGCTACAGTACTTCCGAGCGCTGATTACTTCGCAATAAATACTGTTCCGGAAGTTTTTGCAAAACTCGGAATGGTTCAAGAACATGTAGGTATGATTTCAAACATGGTACAGGAAGATCTTACCGGAAGGCCAGGCGGCGCAGTATCACTTGCGGCAGGCATGATCTATGTTTTTCATAAACTTAAATACCTTGATTTTCTCATGCCTTATTTCTATCACTTTCTTATACTTTTTGAGGCATTGTTCATCCTTACGACCATAGATGCAGGAACAAGAGCCGGCAGATTCCTTCTCGACAATATCCTGGTCAAAGCAAAAATACTCAAAGACAAGCAGAAACAGTCTATTTCAAGAATAATTATTTTGAGTATACTACTCTCACTAACATGGGGGTATCTGCTTTACACAGGACATGTTTCAACTATCTGGCCGCTCTTCGGAATAGCAAATCAAATGCTTGCTTCGATAGCCCTCGCTTTAGGAACAACATACATCATAAGCACAGGTAAATTAAAATATGCCTTGATCACGCTTCTTCCGTGGATATTTGTAACTATAACTACACTGGATGCGGCAATTAGCAGCATATTAGACAACTATCTTCCAAGTGGGAATAACATTCTTGCCGGAATGGCTGCTGCCCTCATAATCATGGTCGTGATTATCTCAATAGACAGCATTCTTTCATGGATAAAAAAGGCTAAAGAAAACTATTTTCGCCAACAAGCCAGCTTTTGGAATGATTAGACATATATCATGAATGTACAAAAAGAGTTTCTTCTTAGAAAACTTACGCTATCAGGATTTTCAAAAAATATTGTTAAAGCTTTTTCTGAAGTAAACCGTGAAGAATTTGTGCTGAAAACTGATTTGCCATACGCCTGGAGCGATATTGCTCTGCCGCTGGGATACAACTCTACAATCTCTCAGCCCTATACGATAGCTTTTATGCTTAAACTGCTTGAGTTGGAAAACAAACAGGAACTCAAGATTCTGGAAATAGGCTCCGGCTGCAGCTATGTATTGGCTCTCTTAAATTCTATGATTCCTAATTCAAAATTGTTTGGAATTGAATTGAACGAAGCAGTAGGCAATAAATCAATTGAAAAACTTTCAGGATATCAGAATATAAAAATCCTGCTTATGGATGGGAAAAACGGCCTTCCAGAAGAAGCTCCTTTTGACAGAATCCTTGTCAGTGCTGCATATAGCAGTTACCCCTATCAATTAACCGAACAGCTTAAAGAAGGAGGAATAATTGTCACCCCCATCTCGTACTCGATATCAAAAATAAAAAAAATTGGAAGTGCCTGCGTCCAGGAAGAATATCCCGGTTTTACTTTCGTCCCTCTCTTGTGAAATTTGAGACTAAATACATATTTAACCACGAATTTACGAATTAACTCGAATAAAAATAATCAGAAATGCTTAGAGATATTAATGGGTCGATACACTTTGTAGGCATAGGCGGGATCGGCATGAGCGGCCTTGCTCAGTCGTACAGATGGGCTGGCTTTGAAGTTTCCGGAAGCGACCGCGCTCTTGATAATCCTGAAAACGCCGAACTTTTTGCAAAACTGCGCAAACAGGGAATAAAAATCTATCCGCAGGACGGCTCTTTCGCAAAAAAGCTCAAGCCTTCTCTCATAATTTACTCTACAGCAATTGAGTCAGACAATCCCGATTTCATTGCAGGGGAAAATGTAGAAAAAAGACACAGGGCAGCGGCCTTGTCTGATATTGTAAAATTTATGAAAGATAAAGTTTCCATTGCCATATCCGGAAGCTGCGGTAAAACCAGCGCAACTGCCTGGACTGGCGAAGCGCTTTATAATCTCGGGCTTGATCCGGTAGTTTTGAACGGAGGGATGATAAATTCCTTTTGTAACAGTACATACACAGGCAATTTCCGTCCCGGCAAGGGAAAATACTTTGTTTACGAAGCAGATGAAAGCGACAAAAGTCTGATAGCTTTTAACCCAAACTATTCTGTTTTACTAAATATCGGCACTGATCATTACTCAAAAGAAGAACTAGTAGAAGTTTTCGAAAAATTCCTGATGAATACAAAAAAAGGCGCGGTTATTGAAGAAGAACTCTTCGGGATGTTATCTAAAGATTCATACGCACATCTCAAGATAAAAACAGTCTCATTGGCAAATTCTGGTTCATCTGAATGGGAACTTGTTTCCTATCATGGAGGAATAAGCCAGAAGGCAATTTACAACTGCAAAGAGAAAACAATTGAATTTAAACTACCCCAGCCAGGAATTCACAATGCTTCCAATGCTTTATGCGTAAGCGCTCTTATAAATCTCCTTTTGCCTGATGCCGACTTACAAAAAGTATTCAAATCTGTTGAATCCTTTAAAGGCGTTCACAGACGCTTTGAGGAAAAAGGATTTATGCCAAACGGAGCCCTGGTAATTGACGACTACGCTCATAATGTCGAAAAAATAGTCTCCTGCATTAAAACAGCTCAGGAAATCTCTTCAGGAAGAGTTTTTGCGGTTTTTCAACCGCATGGGTACGGCCCATTTAAATTTATGAGAGATCCCCTATTGCCTGAACTTGAGAAATGTCTGAGAACTGAAGATAAATTCATCCTGATGCCTGTATATTACGCAGGAGGAACCAGCTCTTTTACGCCTAAAGCCGAAGAGGTTCAACAAGAATACGAACATAAATCCTCAATAAAAAAAAGATATTTCTTCTTTTCTGACAGAATCTCTGCCGGGAAATATCTACAATCCGAAACTTTGAAAAATGATACGATTGTCATAATGGGCGCCAGAGATTCCTCTTTGGCTCTCTGGGCTGAAGAACTTACAACCAAAATAAAATAGGTTTGCTACCATTGTTATATTAAAATGCATATTCAGGAGCTTAAAGTAAAAATAGACCATCTTGCCATATGGGCTGAAGACTTAGAGAAATTAAAAAACTTCTATGAGAAATATTTTAATGCCAGGTCAAATAATAAATACAGAAATCAGAACAAGAATTTTGAATCTTACTTTCTCAGTTTTAACTCAGGAGCCAGCCTTGAAATAATGAATAAACCCGAAATTGGAAGCTCGGGAAAGAATCTTTACTCCCAATATCTTGGCATAACTCATATTGCTTTTTCACTCGGTTCCAGAGAACTGGTAGACGAACTAACATGCAGATTAAAAAATGACGGCCTTAAAATACTCGACGGCCCGAGATTAACAGGAGACGGGCACTATGAAACACTTTTTCTGGATCCGGAAGGAAACAGGATTGAAATCACTGAATAAATCTAGAATAAAACTCAAGTAATGATTGAGCATGATGTCGGCGTGTCCACTATGTCTCTATATCCAGTAAAGAAAATTGACAGCGATTATTTTGATGAGAATATATAATAATGCTAAAGCATAATTCATCCTAATAGAATAGAATATGATTCCAACTATATTAAGAATAAAATATTACAGGTTTTTCTTTCAAATGAAGAAGAACGCAAACATGTCCATATAACATGCGAGGAAGGTGAAGCTAAATTTTGGTTAGAGCCTATAATATCGCTTGCTACATACTGTAAACTTAATTCTAAAAAGCTGAACGAAATGCACAAACTCGTTGAGGAACATAAAAATGAAATCATTAAAGAATGGAAAAGACACTTTAGTATCAATTGAAAATATTTCTTCTTTTGGGATATGGCTGTTTGTCAAAGAAAAAGAGTATTTTTTAAGCTATGATGAATACCCCTATTTCAAAGAACAAACTATAAGATCTATCCAGAATGTGAAACTGCTTCATGGTTTTCATCTGTACTGGTCTGATTTAGATGTTGACTTGGAAATTGACAACTTAGAACACCCTGAAAAATACGCATTAAAAAGCAAGTGTGTTAATAAAAAATCAAATCGTATAGTACCAGAGAAATCCTTATCTCTTGTTCATTAAGTCGTTTCTAACTTTTGAAAAACATTGTTATGACTTCTTCTGAAAAACCAAATATTATTCCCAACGAATGGCACAAATTAGGGCCGTTTACGATATTCGATGTTGAAACTACTGGTATGTCAGCTGTTTATGACAGAATAGTAGAGATAGCAGCCATCAAAGTAGACCTGGACGGAATAGAAAACCGCTTTCATTCTCTTATTAATCCGAAATGCATCATATCCGAACAGGTCATAAGAGTTCACGGCATAACAAATGAGATGGTAGACAGCTGCAGGTCTTTCTGTGAAATAGGAATTGAGTTTACTGATTTTGCCAGAGGCTCGACCCTTGTAGCACACAACGCCCGATTCGACCTCTCTTTCCTGCAGGAGAGTTTAGCCCGGTCAGGCCATCAGACATGGAAAGGAAAAACTCTTGACTCCATACCTATTATCAAACGCTCCTACCCCGGACTGCCAAGCTACAGTCTGCAGAATCTTTCAAGGAATTTCGGCCTAGATCCAATTGGCGGCGCTCATAGAGCTTATGTCGATGTAGAACTCACTCTTGAACTATTTAGGATGTCAATGAAGCGTTTATTGAGAAATTAAACTTCTAATATTCAAAATATTTTAACCATAAAACTTAAAGTGTTTGACATGAAGTGAAAGAGAGTTAATTTAACGCTCTTTATCCCGATCGATATTGAAATAATTTGTTTAACTTATCTCTAAGAGAGTATTGAAATGAAGTCGTATTTAGCAAAACCAAATGAAATCGAACGCAAGTACATCGTTATGGATGCTGATAGCATTCCGCTCGGAAGACTTGCAGTTAAAATCGCCAACGCCCTGAGAGGCAAAGATAAGCCAACTTATACACCCCATGTTGATACGGGTTCGTTCGTTGTAGTAGTTAATGCCGAGAAGGTTCGTCTTACAGGAAACAAAGAAAATGATATGATTTATCAGGATTATTCAGGATTCAAGAGCGGGCTGAAAGAACAGACAGCAGCCGAAGTAAGAGCAAAGAAGCCTGAAAGACTTGTTGAAGACGCTGTATGGGGCATGCTCCCGAAAGGCAGACTCGGCAGGCAGATATACAGGAAACTCAAAGTTTATGCAGGACCAAATCATCCGCACGAAGCCCAGCAGCCGCAGGTAGTTTCATTTTCTAAGTAATTAATTTAAATATTTTTAGGATATACTATGGCAAAAATTGACACTACAAATGCTACAGGCAGAAGAAAATCAGCTTCTGCACAGGTCAGAATCAAATCAGGCACAGGCAAATGCATCATCAATGACAGACAGATGGAAGAATACTTCCCATCAGAAATCGCAAGAGGTTACGCACAGCAGCCTCTGGTAGTTACTGAAACTAAGGGAAAACTCGACATCACCGCTACAATCAAAGGCGGCGGCCAAATGGGTCAGGCAGGCGCTCTAAGACATGCTACGGCAAGAGCTCTCTGCGCGTATGATGAAAAATTCAAGCCAGCTCTCAAGGCAGCAGGAATGCTCACCCGAGACCCAAGAGAAAAAGAAAGAAAGAAGAGCGGTCAGCCTGGCGCAAGAAAGCGTTTCCAGTTCTCAAAACGCTGATTCATATTTCTATGGATTTTCAAAAGATTCTTTGCTTTCGGGCGGAGAATCTTTTTACATTTAGCCGCAATGCTCTCCTGAATTTAAATGTTAAAGCATCATGAGACAGAAATATTTTGTTCTTTCTGAAGAATTGGATTCAATTTCACAAAACGGTTTATTGAGAAACCTTCTGCCCTTACCTTCTACTACAGGTAAATTTATATATGAAGGCAGAGAAATCATCAATTTGTCTACTAACGACTATCTTAATCTTTCTACTTCTCCGGAAGTTATAAAAGCAGGGATAGAAAGCCTGGAAAAATATGGCGCAGGAGTCACTGCTTCCCGCCTGGTTACCGGCCATTTGCCTATACATGAAAAACTGGAAAACAGCTTGGCACAATTGACAGATTTTGAATCCTCTCTTGTTTTTGGCAGCGGATTCCTCTCAAATCTCGGCGTAATAAATGCAATTGCTAACAGAAATGACGAAATTTATGCGGATAAATTAAACCACGCCAGCCTTATAGACGGAGTATTGTTGTCAGGAGCTAAATCTTTCCGATACAAGCATAAAGATTTAGATCACCTTGAGATGCTGCTGAAAAACTCAAAAACAACAGGGAAAAAAATAATCATATCAGATTCCGTTTTCAGCATGGATGGCGATATTGCGCCCGTGAAAGAGCTTTTTGAACTTTCTGAAAAATATGAAGCTTTCCTTATCGTTGATGAAGCCCATGCGATTGGTGTTTTCGGCAACGGAGGGGGTATTACAAAATCTCTTGGACAAAACTATAAACCTGACATAGTGCTTGGAACTTTAAGCAAGGCAATAGGCTGTTATGGCGGCTTTGCTTCCGTAAATAAAATTCTTCAGAAGTATTTTATAAACAAGAGCAGAACCTTTATTTACTCAACCGGCCTTCCGCCATCATGCATAGGTTCTGCGATATCAGCTATTGATTTAATAAAAAATGATATTAGCCTGGGCAATAAATTACTTAAGAATGCGAAAATTTTTCATTCTTTACTGGAAAGCTCAGGCTTTTCGATGAATAAGTTTGAATCACAAATAATCCCCGTGCTGATTGGGGACAATAAAAAGACTCTTGAATTCTCTGAAAAACTTTTTAATAACTACGATATTCGCGCCGTGGCTATTCGCCCGCCGACTGTCCCACTGGGCACAGCCAGGCTTAGATTATCTGTTTCTCTGGCACACACAGAAGAAGATTTGAAACTCTCAGCAGAAAAAATACGGCTCTGCGCTAAAGAGATTGGCATTCTATGAAGAATCACAGAGTTATTTTAATCTCTGGCTGGGGAGCAGGTTTAAGCGCCTGGAAAAAAACAATTCCTCTTCTTTCCTGCCCTCATACCCATGTCCCATGGTGGGATTGCCTGGACGACAAGTCCGATAATAACTTGCTTTCTAAGCTTATTGAAACATCTAAAGAACAAATAATCCTAGCAGGATGGTCTCTCGGAGGAATGATTGCGCTTTGGGCAGGCGCTCGTTTCAACAGTAAAATCAGCGGCGCGGTTCTTATAGCAACTACCGCAAGAATGACGGAAGACCGAGATTATGATGGAACAGAGTCGAGAGTATTGAAGGCTATGAAAACAAGGCTAAAAATAGACAAGTTAGGATTGATAAATGATTTCGTAAAAATGGCTGACTCAGGAAAGAACGGCGCTCCTTCAATTATGGAAGATTACATTAAAGAAGCCATGTCTATGGATGATAATTTACTTAAATCAGGACTCACATATCTGATGCAGACCGATTACAGAGATATCGTTCACAATATCAGTTTTCCAGTTAAAATTGTTCACGGCACAGATGATCTGATAATTAATCCCTCAAACTCCAGATTTTTATGTGAAAATATAAAAAATGCCTCCTTAACAATGATTCCTGAAATGGGACATTTAATTCCTTACATTGCCCCGGAAATAATAGCTGATAGAATAAAGGAACTTGTAAATTGCCGAACATAGAAATAAAAGCTGTTTCAAAAAACTTTTCAGGCGCGGCAAATTCCTATAATTATTGGGCTGAGCCACAAAAAAGAATTGCAGAAGAACTGGTAAAAAGAATTATTTCGATAAACCCAATGATTCACAGCATACTGGATATAGGCTGCGGCACAGGCTATGTCATAGAGCAAATATTAAAATATGGATACAGCAACAGAATTATGGGGATTGATATAGCTGAAGGAATGATATCCTTTTGCAGAGATAAATGGAAAAATTCTCAGAATATCAGTTTTATTCATGCTGATATGGCACAATTTAATTCAGAAATTTCTTTTAATACGATAACCTCAAGCTGTGCTTTACAGTGGGGAATTGATATGCAGCAAACTTTCACCAAAATACTTTCTAACTTAAACACAAATGGCTTTCTGGCTCTGGCTATTTTAATTAAAGGTTCGTTCTATGAACTCCTCGAGAGCTATAAAAAGTATTTAAATTCTTCACTTCATGGGATTGATTACAGGACAGATTTGTACTTCAAAAATATCCTGATTAAAAACAATATGGAAATATTAATTGACGAGACAGAAACTGTTTATAGCTATCACTATGGCAATGATGTCCTTAAATATTTTAAAAATATCGGGGCTACTTTTAAGTATAACCATGATTATACCCCATTATCTGTAAAGAGTGTCAATAAACTTATTGATATTTACACTCAAGATTATGCCGACAGCAGCGGAAGACTGCCTATATCCCATAAAGTACTCTATCTTGTTGGAAGGAAGAAATGATGCGCAAAGGTATATTTATTACAGGCACTGACACTGATGTTGGAAAGACCTTTATATCTGCTGGTCTTTTTAATTACTTCTGCCTGAAAGGATACGACGCAGGTATTATGAAACCAGTACAATCAGGCTGTCCGGAACTTGAAGGCAAACTGATTGCTCCAGACATTGAATTTTCTCTTGAATTAGCCGGAAAGAGATTTTCAGAGGAGAAAAGGCTTTTGATGGCTCCATACAAATATAAATTAGCTTGTTCGCCTCACCTTGCGGCTGAAATCGAAAAAACAGGACATCCTGATTCAGATTATATTTTAAATTGTTTTGATAAACTTGCCTCCAGTTACTCTCCAATAATAGTCGAAGGTGCAGGCGGAATACTTGTTCCAATAAACAAGAATGAAAAAATGCTTGACTTGATGAAGAAACTTGATATTCCTGTAATTCTTGTCGCTAGAACAGCTTTGGGCACTATCAATCATACACTCCTGTCATTAAAAGCATTATCTGATGCTGGACTAACTACTTTAGGCATAATATTCAACAATACTTTTCCAGCAGCAGAACAGGATGATTATATAATTAAAGAGAATATTAAGTTCATTGAGAGAGAAGCTAATATCAAAGTATTGGGAGTTGTAGATTATCTTCCTGATATTGCTTCTGATAAATCTAAAGCAGCTGAAGTTTTTAAAACCTGCGTAAACTGTACTGATATTGAATTATTGTATAACGAATATTTAGGCAGACAAACACAAAATAATACTCAAAATGTATTGAGATCGGATGATATAAAATATCTATGGCACCCCTATACAGATATCAAAAATTTTGAAAGAACAACTTTCCCTATCATCAAACATGGCAAAGGTATCTTTCTCTACGACACTGAAGGCAAAAAATACTTTGATGGAATCTCCTCTTGGTGGTGTGTTAATTTCGGTCATAGCAGACATGAATTAATTGAAGCTATCAAAGAGCAGTCCGCATCTCTGCAGCACTCTATTCTTGGCGGCATAAGTCATCCTGAAGCTATACAACTGTCGAAAAAACTTGCTAAAATTACCCCGGAAGGGTTAAATCATGCATTCTATGCTTCCGATGGATCTTCAGCTACTGAAGCAGCCTTGAAAATAGCTCTACAGTATTGGTGTAACATCGGGGTCACCAACAGAACCAAATTCATATGCCTTGAAGACGGTTACCATGGAGACACCCTTGGAGCAATAGGAGTAGGATATGTCGAGACTTTCCACAAAAATTTTAAACCTGCCGTTAAAGAGTCCTACAGAGCACTCTCCCCTAACTGCGCAGATTGCCCTTTCAAAAAAGAAGCTTCCACATGCAATATTGAATGTTTCACTTCCATGGAAGAACTTATAATTCAGCATCACAGTAGTGTGGCTGCCGTCATAGTAGAACCTCTCTGCCAGGGAGCAGCCGGTATAAGGATTTATCCGGAAGAGTATTTACGCAGGTTAGCAAAATTGTGTAATCAGTATGAGATATTGCTGATCGCTGACGAAATAGCTGTAGGGTTCTGCAGAACAGGCTCGATGTTTGCCTGCGACCGTGCCGGTATATCTCCTGACATAATGCTTCTGGGAAAAGGTTTGACTGGAGGATACCTTCCAATGAGCGCGGTTATGGTCACAGATACCATTTATAATTCATTCAGAAATAATGACGGAAATGATAGAACATTCTATCACGGTCATACATTTTCCGGAAATCCTATCACATCGCACCTTGCGATTGCAGCTCTGACTTTATATAAGGATTTAAATATTTTAGAAATGATTCAGCCAAAAATAAAACAGCTTAAAAACGGGATGGAAGAGATTGGAAAACTGCTGAATAATTCATATGTTTCGACATTGGGAATGATCGCTTCAGTGCACTTAAACAAAGAGTCAGGCGGCGCTTCCAGAGCTAAAAGGATCAAAGAAGAAGCTTTATCCAACAACCTTATTGTCCGGCCTCTTGGAAATACTATATATTTATGGCCACCGCTTATTTCTACAGAAAACGAATTGAATGAAATGCTCTCATTACTAAAAGATGCCGTCAAGAAAACAATATAATTAATTCTAACTGACTTAAAATGATGAATAAACAGGAAAAAGAAAATCTAAAAAAAGAATACCTTAATCTGCTGAACAATGACAAATTGCTCAAACTTAAGGCAGCGGCATTACGAAAAGAATTTTTTGGAAATAAAACCGCCTTATGCGTGATAATAAATGCAAAGAGCGGATTGTGTTCAGAAAACTGCAGATATTGTGCGCAAAGCTCCCATTACACAACAGGAGTTGACTCTTACCCTATGGTCTCAGCAAATGATATATTTAGTTATGCTTCAAAATATTCCACTGCCCCCATAGGCAATCTAGGCATAGTTACAAGCGGCCCATCCTTAAGCGAAAATGAACTTGACATAATTTGTGAAGCAATAGAAATGGTTTCAAAAAATTGTGCTATTGATGTTTGCGCATCATTAGGGAATCTTTCTGCAAATAACTTGGAAAAACTTAAAAAAGCAGGCCTAAAAAGATATCACCACAATCTGGAAACATCCGAAAGATTTTTCCCTGAAATATGCACTACTCATACATGGGATGAAAGAGTTGAAACAGTTTTAAGAGCTAAAGAGCTAAACCTGGAAGTCTGTTCAGGAGGACTGTTTGGGCTGGGAGAGACATGGGAAGACAGAATAGACCTGGCAATTACATTAAAAGAACTTAAAGTAGATTGTATCCCTATCAACTTTCTCAACGCGATAGATGGAACACCTTTGGCCTCACAACCAAAACTTCAGCCTTCTGAGGCGCTCAGCATAATCTCTCTCTATCGTTATATTCTTCCTGAAATATCCCTCAGAGTCTGCGGAGGCAGATCTACTGTTCTAGGTCAAAATCAATATGATATTTTTGAAGCCGGAGCAAATGCAATGATGACAGGTGATTATCTGACCACTTTCGGCACATCTCCAGAAATGGACATATGTGCTATCAAACATCGCGGATTAGAACTTTCGTAGCGCATACAAATACCTTTTATATAAGATATTGCATATATAATTAAGCATGGAGCAGCTGTAATGAAGAAAATAAGAGCAGGCATAATTGGAGCATCGGGATATTCAGGAGAGGAGCTTATAAGACTTCTTTTGAGACATGGTGAATGCGAAATAAGCTTTATTACTTCCAGAGGATATGCCAATAAAGATGTATCAGAAGTTTTTCCTCGTTTTTCACATCTAGGGCTGAAATTCATTGAGCCTGACCTCGAAGCGATCAAATCGTATAAATGTGATGTAATCTTCCTTGCCCTGCCCCATGGACTTGCTGTTGAATTCGCAATACCTCTTTTAAATTCCGGACATAAAATTATTGACATAAGCGCTGACTTCAGGCTCAAGAGCAAAGAACAATATAAAAAGTATTACAAGGAAGACCACCCTTCCCCTGAGTTGCTCAACATAGCAGTTTATGGACAGCCTGAAATCTATAGAGATTCAATCAGAAAAGCAAAACTTATTGCCTGTGCGGGATGTTATCCGACAAGTATAATTCTTCCATTAATGCCTCTTCTTAAAGAAAAACTTATTTCAACAAATAATATCGTTGTCTCTTCAGGCAGTGGAATAAGCGGTGCAGGCCGAAAAGTTGACCTCCCATATATATTCCCTGAATGTAATGAAAGTTTCCGGGCTTACTCCCCAGTCAAACACAGGCACTTGCCTGAAATAGAACAGGAACTGGCAAATTCAGCAGGAATCAACGAAATCAAGATAAATTTTATTCCTCATCTAATCCCTATGAACAGAGGAATAAACTCTACAATCATAGCTGACACCGAAACAACAGATATTAGCTTAATCAAAAAAGTATATGACAATTACTATGAGAATGAGCAGTTTGTAAGAGTTTTAACTCCTCCTAAACTCCCTGATACAAAAAATGTCTTTATGACAAATATATGTGAAATAGGTTTTGTTTATGATGAACATACAGGAAAATTGATCGTGGCATCCGCTATAGACAACCTAACTAAAGGTGCTTCAGGTCAGGCCGTTCAATGCATGAACATCATGTTTGGATTAAAAGAAACTACCGGGCTTACTTAAAATAATGAAAAGCTAAAAGTCGTTAAACTATATAGCTAATCATCTTTTACTTATAATCTTTAAAAAACAGTGTTCTTAATATTCAATTATTTTTAAGGGCATTCTCGTAAGTTACATAGTCTCCATTTTTAAAACCGTGAAAAAGCAAAACCTTAGTTGAATTAGGAGCAAACAGCCCCAGAGGATACAGCGTATTATTTTCTCCTGAAACAACGGGATACTCTCCTCCGCCCATCAATGCAACAGGTTTATTACCGTAAAAGAATTTGCCTGAATAAAAGTCTGCTAGATCACATAAGCTGCTTAGATCCGCAAAAAGGTAATAAGGCTTAGAGGAAAAATTGTTAACTACAAGAATATCCTGGCTGTCATTCTTTCCTATTCCGTCATGCCTGAGCATTGCAAGAATCGGCGAAGCTTTTTCAATACTGTCATCCCATTTTATATTTGTAGTGTCTTGAGTATCGCAGTAACCAGTATTCACAAATAACGAATCTCCCTTGCTCAAAGCATCATATGAATTTCTGAGCCTAAGAAGTCTTGTGTAGTGATTGAGAAGCGAATCAGGATCGGCTTTCTGTGCCTTATATGCATTCCAGTCATAGGAACCTCTGTTCTGGTATTTTGCCGAAGGAGGCAAAACCTGAAGTCCGATTTCTTCACCATAATAAACTACAGGAATTCCTGACATCAGTATATACAAAGAAGCTGCTGCTTTTTCCTTTTTAATATCTCCATTGAGCTGTGTGGCAACCCTGTCGCCTACGAATCCATCATGGTTGTTAAGAAATATTGAATCAACACATGCCTGAGTCTGTCTTTTAAAATCAGGGATATTGTCCTGAATAATAAATAAGCTGTCAAGAAAGTCAACAGAGCGCTCTCCGTTTTTTATTGTATCCATCAACTTAGTCGGAAAACGGAAATGCAAACCTGAGTTAAACTCATTGCCATTGCCGTAATATGAAAGCAGTTCAGCGTCGCTTTCTGTAGCAGCTTCAGCTAAAAGGATGGACGAAGGCTTTATTTTATCTAAATCCTTCCTTGTCTGTTTCCATATCCTATGCGTAGTTGTAAGATCTTTTTGTTTTGCATAACCTGCTTCAAGAAGATATCTGACAGCATCGCATCTAAATCCATCAATATCGCAATTTTTTGTCCAGAAATTCATGACAACCAGAAAGTATTCATAAACTTCTTTTCGGGATTGAAGATCATTGTAATTAAAGTCAGGCTGAAAGTCGCTGAAAAGCGCATAGTAATAACCCCTTTCCAATCCTGTCGGATCCTCAAACCATGTATTATCAGGATAAAATTTGCCATTATTATTCTGCCATGGCTTAGGCCATCCAAGGTCTTTCTCACTCCAGACAAACCACTTGTCCTTTCTTATTTTATCGTCTTTCGAGGAGAAAAGAGCATTATCTTTACTGCAGTGATTAGTGGGCAGGTCAAGAAGAACTTTCATATCAAGTTTGTGAGCTTTGTCCGTGAAATCTTTCAAGTCTTTAATAGTCCCATAGTCAGGATTAATTGCCATATAATCAGATACATCATATCCATCATCGCCCTGCGGAGAGGCAAAAACAGGCATTAACCAGATGGTTTTTATTCCCATATCCTGCAAATCCTGCAAATGCATCGCTGCTGTCTGGATAATAGTTTTTCCAGGATAGTTAGAGGCATCCGAAGCATAACTACTCACTCTCATTTGATAAATTGTAGTATTTTTTATCCAGTCTGTAGGTTTTGCATCATCGGCATTTAGAGTCATTCCAATTAAAAAAACAAAAATTAAAAGACAAAGCACGGTCAAAAGCCTTCTTACCGATTTCATTAAATTCTCCTCGTTTTATTTTTTATTTTCTTCATTAAAAATAAGTACTTTTACACCAAGAGGTTCGATTGAACCTAAAGGATAATTGGACATGTTCTTGCCAGTAACACTTGGATAATTTCCTTCTGTACCCAAAAGAAGAGTAACGATTGATTGTTTACTTATTTCTGCGCTGCTTTTTTCCAGGTTTGCAAAAATATAATAAGTGTCATCATCTGAAAAATTATGTGCTACAAGAACCATCTGGGCACCGGATTTTCTTATTATGCACACTACAGGAGAGGAAGCGCCGGATTTTAAATCTTTGGATAATTCTGAAGTAGAAACTCCATAGTAAACAGGAATAAACATACTCTTTCCTCCCTTCAGTGCCTTATATGAATTTCGAAGGTTTAGAAGTTTAGTATACCAGGCAAGCAAAGAATCTGGATCTTCTTTTTGTTTATAGTATTCATCCCAACTCATAGGCCCCCTGATGGCTTCATCCCCTTTGGCACCAGGAGTGTTGAGCATTCCAATCTCCTCGCCGTAATACATTACCGGATTCCCTGATAGTAGGATATAAAGAGCAGCGACAGCTTTTTCCATGGCTATATCCCCGTTAAGCTGTGTTCCTACTCTGGCGCCTGCAAAACTGTCATGATTTGCAAGAATCAGCGAATCCTGACACTCCTGTGGCCCTTTTTTCGGTATTTTCCTTTGAATTCCAAAGAGTTCTTTAAAGAATGAAGCCGGCCTCTGCCCTGTTTTTATGCAATCAAGAAGCATACCCTGAAATCCAAAATGAAAAGCCGAGTTAAACTCTTTTCCCTTGTCGTAATAACTCAACAGCTCCTTAACAGTTTCAGTAGGGGCTTCTGCAATCATAACAGCGTTGGGATCAATTGAATTCAATCTCTCCCTAAGCTCTTCCCAAACCTCGTGAGTCTGAGACTGGTCTTTCTGTTTTCCACATCCGTTTTCGGCAATATATCTGGCAGCATCACATCTGAACCCATCGATATTATAATTATCTATCCAAAATTTCATTACACCTGAAAAATAATCAACTATTTCTTTTCTGGCCGCAGGATCATTATAATTGAAGTCAGGCATTTCCTTATCGAAAGCAGCATAATAATAACCTCTTTTAAAGTCTGTCGGGTCTTTAAACCAGGTAGTATTAGGATATTTTGTTTTCCCATCCCAATCAACCCATGGCTGAGGCCATTCTTCATCCTTATTGCTCCAGACAAACCATTTGTCTTTCCTTATTTCTGGATCTGCTGAAGGAAAAAAAGGATGCTTGGAGCTGCAGTGATTTATAGGAAGATCAAGAAGAACCTTGATATTTAGAGAATGCGCTTTATCCACAAGTTTTTTCATATCCTTAAATTTTCCATAATCAGGATTTACAGATTCATAATCCGTAACATCGTAACCATGAAGGGAAGGTGAATCAAATGTGGGCATCAGCCAGATAGTCTTTACGCCCATATCTTTCAAATCCTGAAGGTGTTTTTCAACGCCTTTTAGATTACCTTCAGGCGTAAATTTTCTTACAAAAAGTTCATATATATTTGTATCCTTAATCCATTTTCCGTATTTTCCGGCTGCGCTGGCATTAGATGGAAGCTGTACTAGCAATACTGCAATGAAAATAAAACCTAAAAGGTTTCTGCTGATTGTACCATATCGATTCATTTCAAATTCCTCTTATCTTTTATATCAAGCTAAAAATGCAGACAGCAGTTTAACCATCCAGATGTGATCTTTTGTTCCTGCCAATTCTCTTATTGAATGCATGGCAAGCATTGGAATTCCCAAATCTGCCGACGGCATCTGAAGATATTTTCCTGCAATAGGCCCGATGGTTGAACCGCCTTTCTCGTTAGAATTATTTACAAAAATCTGAAGAGGAACTTTAGCCTTATTAGCCAGAACTTTTAACACCGATGCTGATTGCGAATCAGTAGAATATCTTTGGTTGGCGCTTATTTTCAGAACAGGCCCTTTATTAATTTGAGCCTTGTTTATAGGATCATACTTTTCCGTTTTATTCGGATGAATGGAGTGAGCGCCATCTACAGAAATCATAAATGAATTAGCTATGGCTTTAGAAACTGCAGAAGGTGAATAAACCCCGTTGGATTCCATTATTCTTTCGACAATTGAAGAAAGCAGAGTAGAATCTGCTCCCTGTTTCGTAGAACTTCCTACCTCTTCGTTGTCGTAATAGGCCAGGACTTTCAGGCAATCAGCAGATGCCTCAGCAGTTTTCAACACTTCAAGTCCGGCAGAAACAGCTTCAAGGTTATCAATTCTGGAAGAAGAAACAAAATCGTCGTTTATCCCAGCAAGTCTTGCTCCGTCGGATTCATACAAAAATAACTCAAAGTCAAGAATATCCTTCTTAGGTATTTTTATTGCTTCAGAAATCATATTTTCCAACAACTCTTTGACAGGTATTTTTTCATCAACTCCGGAAATCAACACTGGAATCATATCCTTCTGGTTATTGATTGCATAACCATTATTGATTTCTCTGTTCATATGAATTGCAAGGTTAGGAATTACAGCTACAGGTTTGTCAAAATTAACAAGTTTCTGCTGAGGAGTAAAAGCATCTTTTCCTTTAATGAATACTCTGCCTGCCAGAGAAAGAGGTCTGTCAAACCAGGTAGATAGAATCGGGCCTCCGTAAATTTCAGTATTGAGTTGAAAAAAACCTTCTTTGACGAATTCCGGATTTGGTTTTATCTTAATTCCTGGAGAATCAGTATGCGCGCCAATGATTCTGAAGGATTTGCATTTTCCTGTTGCCGAATTCACAAACGCAATAAGAGTTGTCCCGTTCACAGTCGTGAAATATTTTCCGGAAGGCTTTAATTTCCAGTCTGATGAAAGCGGAAGATATTCGAATTTATTCTTGATTAGAATAGATGACACATTATCTACAGCATGGTATGCCGTTGGGGTTGAAGAAAGAAAATCCAGCAGATTTTTAACAATTAAACTTTCACTCATAATCAAATCTCCTTATTTGGTTCGTTACCTGAAAAAGTTTAAGGCATCCCAGCATAATCTTCTATGCTGAAATGCCTTAAAAAAAGGAGATTCTTATTTAATGAAGGATTTATTCCAAATTGATTTCTACTGGAGAAACCTTCCAGATGTCTTTTGCATATTCCATAATAGTTCTATCGCTTGAGAAGAAGCCCATTCTGGCAGAATTGATGATAGCCTTCTTAGTCCATGTGTCTTTATCTTTGTAGAGCTCAGAAACTTTTTCCTGTGTCTTGATATATTCTTCATAATCAGCCATGAGCATATATGTATCTCCATAGTACATTATGAGATTATAAATAGCTTTGAATTCTTCCTTGTTGTTCGGAGAGAATTCGCCGTCCAAAATCATATCCATAACTGCCTTGAGCTCAGAATTTTTGTTATAATATTCCATTGGATTGTAGCCTTTGGCTTTCATCTCTTTGACTTCGTGCGCCCTAAGACCGAAAATGAACATGTGTTCTTCTCCGATATTTTCAGACATTTCAATATTTGCTCCGTCCATTGTACCGATTGTGAGCGCTCCGTTAAGAGCAAACTTCATATTGCCTGTGCCCGAAGCTTCATATCCGGCAGTGGATATCTGCTCGCTGAGGTCAGTTGCCGCAATAATTTTTTCAGCTAAAGAAACTGAATAATTTTCAAGATAAACTACTTTGAGGTATTTGCTGACAACAGGATCGTTATTTACCTTGAATCCAATATAATTTATAAGTTTGATAATCAGTTTCGCAATGTGGTAACCTGGTGCGGCCTTTCCTGCAAATATAACAGTTCTCGGCACATAATTCCCATTTGGATTTTCCTTGATTCTCTTGTAGAGAGTAATCACATGAAGAGCATTAAGAAGCTGTCTCTTATATTCATGAAGCCTCTTGATCTGAACATCAAAAATTGAATGCTCATTTACTTCAATCCCTGTCGTATCTTTGATGTATTTCTTAAGAATAATCTTATTTTCAAGTTTAATCTGCTGCCAGTTTTTAGCAAACGCCTTATCAGAAGCGAACTGCTCAACATTTTTGATTTCATCAAGATTTCTTATGAAGTTATAACCCAGTTTGCCGGCAATAAGTTTAAATAATTGGTAATTAGCCTCTTTGAGCCATCTTCTTGGAGTAATACCGTTAGTCTTGTTATTAAATCTTTCCGGGAAGAGAGAATACATTTCTCTGAAAAGTTCATTCTTAATAATCTCAGAGTGCAGTTTGGCCACACCATTTACAGAATGCGAACCAACTATTGCAAGGTTAGCCATCCTTACTCTCTTCTCTCCAGTTTCTTCAATAATCGAAACTCTTGGGATCATAGTCGGGTTTCTGCTTCCTACAAAATCAAGAAAATCCTGATTAATATCAAATATAATCTGCATATGCCTTGGCAGCAGGTTATTTAATATGTCCATTGGCCAGCATTCAAGAGCTTCAGGAAGAACAGTATGGTTAGTATAAGCACATGTTTTTACAGTAATATCCCAGGCCTTCTTCCATTCAATTCCCTCTTCGTCGACAAGGATTCTCATCAGTTCAGGAACAGCAAGAGCCGGGTGCGTATCATTAAGCTGAATAGCTATTTTTTCATGAAGTTTTGTTATGTCTTTATGATTGATTTTATACTGCCTTATAATGTCCTGAAGAGAGGCTGAAACAAGGAAATACTCCTGTTTTAACCTTAATATTTTGCCTTTTGTATAATTATCATTCGGATAGAGAACCTTTGATATATTTTCAGCATCATTGATATGCAGAACTGCATTAATATAATCGCCGCTGTTGAAAAAGTTGAAGTCAAAAGGTTTAGTTGAAGAAGCTTTCCACATTCTAAGATAATTTACGGTATTATTCATATAACCTGGAATAAGAATGTCATAAGCCATTGCGTCTACTACTTCGGCATCGATCCAATTATATGACCTTGGATTCTGACCACGGGTGAGTTTTCCGTTAAACCTGATTTTAAAATTGATTTCAGATCTCGGAATCTCCCAAGGATTTCCTTTCTCAAGCCACTGGTCAGCTACTTCGTGCTGTTCTCCATTCACGATTGTTTGCCTGAAAATACCGTGTTCATATCTTATTGTATAACCATGCCCGGGTATCTGGAGCGTAGCCAGAGAATCAAGAAAACACGCTGCTAAACGGCCAAGGCCTCCATTTCCAAGCCCCATATCAGGCTCTATTTCGCGAATTTTCTCGAGGTCATAGCCCATTTCAGCCAATATCTCAGCACTCTTCTTATACTCAAAGAGATTCATGAGAATATTACCCAAAAGTCTTCCCATTAGAAATTCCATTGAAAGATAATAAACTTTCTTTGCATCGCGCCTGTTGTATTCATTTTTAGTTCTTAGGTACTTATGAACGAGTTTATCTCTAATTGCATAGGCAAGAGCTCTGTATGTGTCATCGGTAGTTACCCTATTTTTATCCTTAACCAGTGTGTACTCCAGGTGTTCATAGAAATTATCTTTAAGAGAGTTTCTAGTTCCTGAATTGTGATTTGTAAAAAATAGGTTTTCCTTTGGTTTTTCCATTTTGCTTGACCACCCATTGTTTTTTGTTTTTTTATTGAAGTCAAAAATTTGGTGACAAAATAGATGTATCTAACTGGTTTTACAAATCCTGCTTAAAGAAAGAAATGAATACAGTTCAGATAGAAATAAAATGCAGATAAATTATCAAACGGAACTTTGAACTATACAATAAATAGTATTATAATTACGAAATTCTTATCTGAATACGGAGAGGTGCCTGAGTGGCCGAAAGGAACGGTTTGCTAAACCGTCGTACGGGTTAAACCGTACCGGGGGTTCGAATCCCCCCCTCTCCGCCATTTTTATTTACACTCAATTATCTGAACTCAAAAGATTGAGTTATTGTTCGAAAAAAGCCTGGGCTTTTTCATTACCCTGTTTAGCAGATTTTTTTAACCATTCCATTCCTTTTGCTTCATCCTGTACGCCACTTGCCCCAGTAATATACATAAGCCCAACCAGATATTGAGAGTCAGCATTGCCTTGCTCTGCAGACTTTAAAGCCCATTTACAAGCATTGACTTCATCCTTTTTCGTGCCATCACCATTCAAATACATGGCAGCAAGCATGCACTGAGCCATTTCATTTCCCTGTTCAGCAGCCTTAGTAAACCAGTAAAAAGCTTTTTGATGATCAGTTTGAGTTTCCTGACCGTTATAATATATTAAGCCTAAAGCAAACTGATTAACATCGCTCCCTGCTTCAGCTTGTTTTTGAATATCCTGGAAACTGACTTTGCTGTCAGAATGAATATTAATTGTAGCAACGAATATAAGTAACAGTACTAATAAATATTTTACTTTCATAACAAAACCTTATTTGTCATATTTTTATATCTTTACATGTATGAATTTTACTCTGTTTTTATTTAATATCAATCACCGTCATATGGTGCCTTTTCTATCTGTCTTATGTTATAAAGGTTATCTGGTAACACCTCTTTTCCGTTGCTTTCCATACTCAAAGATCAGAAATATTTCCTCAGTTACCGAATCATTGCTTCTTTATTTTATTGCGCAAAAAACTGCGAAACATAAATTTTTATGAAGTATCTCGACGCTTCTGAAACCAATTCTTTTCATTAATGTAGTCTGATAATTCAAAGACCTTGGCGAATCCTCTTTTTCTATATAATCGAGAACTTTTGTCTTATAGCTGTCTCCGCCTGATTTCTCCAGGTATTCAGCATATTTTTCCCATATGAAACTATTTATAACTTCGTTATCATGTGTAATTAAGTCGAAAATCATTAAACAGCCCTCATTCGAAAGAGCTTTATAGAGTTTTGTAAAAACGAACTCCCAGTCAGAATCGTCACGCAAATGATGAAGAACTGCTCCTGCCAGAATAATGTCGTAAAATCCGTTCTGCAGACTCGTATTCCTTATATCTCCCTGCACTATGCTTATTTCACAATTAACAGCTTCTGAAACGCGTTCATAAGCTTTATCGAGCATAGGTTTGCTCAAATCTAACAATGTGCAGTTCAAATCAGGAAGTTTTGAAAGCATTTTCAGTGTATAATTGCCTGCTCCGCAGCCAATATCCAGCATTTCTTTTGCATCAGTCTTAATGTTTCTTGCTGCTTCTGTTAAGAGTTCCAATGACAATGCAGCGTCAACTGTAGATATCTGGCCTGTTTCAAGGTTGGAAAACCTCTCAACATCGTTATCAAATCTCTCTCGGATTTCATTTATTGTTGATTTCTTCATGTTTATTTGTCATGTATCATTATGAATCGGTAATGCGCTTTTTAACTAGGAAAAAGCTTATAAGCCCAATAATTGAGAGCAGCATTGATATCAAGGCAAGCCCGAAAAGAGGTTCGCTATGAAACAAAGTTACAAGTATAACAGCAATGCCCTGTGCTCCTATGGCAATACTCATTGCCATGCCAAGAGCTACGCCGCCGCGCTTTTTAAATCTGTTGACTGTCAATACTTGGGTTGTTGGATTAACTAATGCATTAGCCCAACGCATTATTATCGCGCCAATTGTAAGAAGTCCTGCTATGATAAATGAAGAAGAAAAAGGTTCAGCTGAAAGAATAACAATAGATCCTGCCAGTGAAGCAGCTGAGCCTATTCCTAATATTATTTTGAATGAAGTTTTTTTCCGGTTCATAGTTTGGAGGCAATGGTTGCCAACTAAAAACGCGGCTGACAGGAAAATATAAATATAAGAATAAAGAATCGGAGATATACCGAGATTGTCTATAAATAGATAGCTCGAGATGCCGATAAAAGCAAAATAAGCGCCGGAGCCGGTAGCCATAATCAATGTCAGATGCAGGAAAAATGTATCTTTAAAAACCATGAAATATCTCATTAGATAAGGACCCATTTTAGGCAGTTTATCTAACTTTGAGAAGTTGGTTTCAGGGAGAATTTTAAATGTAAATATCAAAAGTATTGCACCAAGTATTCCGTTAAAAACAAAGCAGCTCCTCCATCCGAAATGTTGCGCGAGATAAGCTCCTATTACCGGTGAAATGGCAGGAGAAATAACCAGGCCTGCAAGTATTATGCCTATGGCTCTTATCTGTTCTCTTTCGTCCATTATATCTTTAATTACAAGAGTGCTCGATATGATATATAATCCCAGTCCTGAAGATTGAACAATCCTTAATAGTATGATTCCCCATATAGATGGAGATATGCTTATCAGAAAAGCCGAGGCAGTAAAAACTATAAGTGAAATGAGAATTATCGGCCGTCTTCCGTACCTGGCATTAAGCAGGTCGGCAAAAAGAACAAATACCGCAGTACCTAGAGCATAAAATGACAGCGTAAGATTGATAACATTTGGTGTCGAATTAAAATCCTGAACCATCTTCGGAAGTGATGATAAGTAGATATCATTTGCGGAGCACATTAAGAAAACTATGCTTGTAAGCAAATAGAGTATATAATTCTTGTTAAGTTTTATCATTTAATCTTCTGTATCTTTTTTCGAAACCTCAAAAATATTCTGTAAATAAAAGATCTCTTGAGCTATAATTCGCTACTGCTTTCATTCTTTGCTATACTTGCAAGGTATATTCGAACAGGACACTGGCAATAGTATTTGTACTTATAACACACAGAAAAAGGACACTCTTCAGGGTGTGCTTCTTTGCATTCAAGAAAAACTTCATTTTCTACAGCAGTGCACAGGCTTTTAAAGTTGTTCTTGCGGCACTTGTAATCCTTAGTGCATCTTGTTGATTCAATGAGTTCATTTAGGTGTTTTCTCTGCTCTTCATTCATAATTTACCAACGGATTATTAACAAGAGAATTATTGTCTGTTGTCCAGTTTAGAATATTTATATCGTATTAATCCTAATCTATCCAGACCAACATCACTTTTTCTTATTGTATTCTAACTCAATTTCTTCTAGACTCTTCCCTTTGGTTTCAGGAATGATCAAAGAGATTATTACATAACAGAAAACAAAAACATGCGATCAGGAAGAATATCGTTAAATGCTCCAGTGTAGATGCTGGCAAAGAAACACATTCGGTACGGTTTTAAAGATTTTTTCTTCGATAAACTCAATGAAGCTTCTTTTCCGTTCGTAATCTTTAGAATAGGGTTAGTTTATTGGATGGATGCTTTGATCTTTAAGAGGTTCGGATTTGTCTGCTAGATTGACCGCTATTTCCCTAAATTTATCTTCAAGGGCAAGAAAAGCGTCAACTACATCAGGGTCAAAATGAGTTCCCCTTCCCTCGATTATTATTTGTTTAGCTTTATCATGGGAAAATGCAGGTTTATAGACTCTTTTTGTGACAAGCGCATCATAAACATCGGCAAGCGCCATAAGCCTTCCAGGAATAGGAATTTCGTCACCTTTAAGGCCTGATGGATAACCTGTCCCGTCAAACTTTTCATGGTGTGATGCTGCGATATCTCTTGCAAAACGAAGAAAGGAGCGCTTGGTTAATTTCTTCTCTGCTTCTGCAATGGCATCTCTTCCGTAAATGGGGTGTTTTCTCATTATTCCGAACTCTTCGTCTGTGAGCTTCCCCTGTTTGAGAAGAATATTGTCAGGTATTGCCACTTTTCCTACATCATGTAAAGGAGCTGATAAATACAGCATATTGATAGCCTCATCATCAAGAAAATCTTTAAACCTAGGATTATTCTTAAGATAGACAGCAAGTTCTCTCACATAAATCTGGGTTCTTCTGATATGAAGGCCTGTTTCAGGATCTCTGAATTCAGCTACTGAGGCCATGCATTCGATCGTAACTTCCTGAGTTGTAATAAGTGCTTTTGTTGCTTCTTGAAGGTTTTCGATGTATTTAATCAGATTGTCCTGCATATTCTTGAAGGACGAGTTAAGTACTCCAATTTCATCAGATGTTTTGAGTGTTGGAAGGCTTATTGCCAAATCTCCCTGCCCAATTCTGAAAGCTGCTTTAGCGAGCTTTCTGAGAGGGATAGTAGCTCTTGTGGAGAGGTAAATTATCAATCCAAGGGTAAGAATATAACCGAGAAAACCGATAATAAATAGTTCGACAGTAATTGTATTTAACCTTGAAAAAAGTTCATCTTCAGGGATCACAATTCCCAAAGACCATCCCGTCTTCTCCAAAGGTTGGAAAAAAACTATAGATTTTTGTTGAAGAGTTTGAGAAAAATACTTTACAAAACCTGTTTCTCCTTTTGTCATTCTCTCTCCAATTATTCGTTCATCTGGTTCCTTATATTTTTCAGCCAAAGAAAAAAAGCTTTGTGAAGTTGTATAATATGTTTTATTAGGATGAGCAATAAAAATCCCTTTAGAAGAAAGGATAAAGGCATACCCATGTTGAAGGATATGTATTTCTGAAATCATATCCGCCAGCCAATCAAGCTGTATATCGCAAGTCACAACTCCATAAATCTCTCTCTTTCCGTCAACTACTCTGTAGAAAGGCTGGGAATATGTTACCATCAGTGAATCGCCGCCGCCATCGTCAAAATACGGCTCACTCCAGACACCTTTGGAAAGCTCTATAGGTTTGATATACCATTCTTTCTTAAAATAATCATAACTGCCTTTGGAAAGGTCGGCATATTTCAAATCTCCTTCCCGGGTTTTGTAATAATAAGGCGCAAATGCTTCTGTTGATTTATCATATTTATGAGGGTCAAAAGCAATTGTGCTGCCATATATTTCTTTGTTGCTTGATACCACTTTTCTTAACAATGAAATTAATTCAGCTTTACTTAAATCAACGCATTCCAGAGTATTGGCGAGTTCCTCTGGAACTTTTCTTGCAGCGACAAGAGAGATATCAATTCTATTAAGGGTTGACTGTCGGAGATTCTGGATGTTTTCCCTGTTGTCTTTTAGTATTAATTCTCTGAGTGTTAAAAAATTGTAAAACAATACAATCAGGAAAATTATTACTACACTTGTAATGATATACAAACTAAGTCTAAAGGCGAAACTATGTTTAAGATTAAAATTCATTATACTTTTGTACCCGTAAAAGGATGGATTATTTCTTCAGGGAAATATTTCCTTCTAACATATTCGTCTAGGAAGATCTATTTTAAATCCCTGACTTATAAGTATCTGGAATTACAAGTATATAGACATCACGGGAATTAGTCACAACCACTGATACCAGGTAATTACCCAGGTCATAAACAACCTTGGACTCATCTGCCTGCCATGCCTTAACTACTTTGTCGGCTATAACTACTGCATCTTCTGCGCTTATTACCTGTTTATTGGTAGTATTTTGGGGTGTATAAACTATTTCTCCGCTTTTCAATGCTATGACATACATGTCGGCAAAATATCCCTTTTCATTTTCTGATAAAGTCTTAAGGCCACTGATATCAGGAAGTTTTTCTATAATATTCTGGGCTCTGGCAAATAAAATGTCATAATTAGCACCCTGCCCTGCAATGGCTATGACTGAGACTGATGATGTAAGTAGAACAGCTCCTGTAAGAATTGTAATTAGATTTTTTTTCATTTTTTCTCCTTTTTTGTCTTTAAATGCTCATTGATATTAAAAGTGTTTACTTTTTATTAAATGTAGATTCAATTTCCTCTAAAGATTTTCCTCTGGTTTCAGGCAGAAACAAGATTGTAAAAATAAAATACAGAAAAGAGAATACAGCGATCATTAAGAAAAGTGATCCATATCCTAGCCAGGCGCCTAATACCAGGAACTTCGATACAAATATTGTCCCTATAAGAACTGAGCACAAACCACCGATAACAATTCCAAGGCTCCTGACAGCAGTAGGCAGGACTTCTGCTATAACTACATAAACCACTCCGGTCGGGCCGAATGCTAGAAATCCTATTCCCACAACCATAAGAATTAGTGAAATCCAGCCTGTAATTTCAGCTTTGGGCATTAAAGTTACTGAAACTGCAAGAATAAGCATGCATACACAGTATCCTGAAGTGCCTATCTTAATTAACTTTTTACGGCCAAGCTTGTCAACAAAAATGATTGTGCCGATTGTCATCAGGAAATTTATCCCTGTAAGAAGAATCGTCCCGAAAATAGCCATGAAATCTGACTGAACTCCGCAATTTTTAAGAACAATTACACTTGTCTGCATTATTGCATTTATACCGCAAAGCTGAGTAAGGACAAGGACAGCAGTGGCAAGAAGGACAGGTTTTATATATTGTGCGATTAAGGCAAATGAATGAGACCATTGTATTTCATTTTTAGAAAGTAAAAGGATAAGTTCTTTCTGCAGTTCTTCATGAGTTAAACTTGAATTTAAAGATTTAAGTATCTTCTCTGCTTCTGAAAACTTACCTTTCATTGCAAGCCATCTAGGGCTTTTCGGGAGAAATAATGATAAAACAAGAAGCAATATTGGAATTATCAATATTACATTGAACATAAACTGCCAGTTAGTGCCTTCTACCATTTGGAGATTCACGATATTAGCTATAAGCATACCGGCAGTCCATGCCAGCTGAAACGAAGTTATCATCTTACCTCTGCTTTTTGTCGGAGCTATTTCAGAAAGGTAAACGGTAAAAATAACTGTCCCCATAATAACTGCCCCGCCCTGGATAAAGCGCCCTATATATAACATCATATAACTATGGGCGTTGGTAAATATCAGTATGCCTAAAATATAAAGCAGCAGATTTATTATCAACATCAGTTTTCGTTCAAAAAGGTCATTAAAAACAAGAATGACTTTAGCAATAAGACCACCGAAAAGAATTAATCCCATTATAGTAGAAATTTCACCTGTTGTAAGATTAAATTCCTTCACGATTATCGGAGCAGCTCCTGCTATTACACTTAGAGCATAACCGCAGATAAAACCTCCCAGCCCAAAGTAGGTAACTATAAACGCAGGGGTTTTAACGATGCTTTTCATTTTCCTTCCCTTTTGTGAAATTATTTGATGTCTTCTTCTATTCTATTCGAAAAGAGCGTAATTTTAAATTTCCTGTCCAAAATTTATTAATAATGTTCCAAAATTTGTAACAAACTGTAATCTTTCATAAAGTAAAGAGACCTTGTCAAAGTCAAATATCTTAACACTGCTTGAGGAGTATGCAATAAGGCTTGTATATAGTCTTCATCGCTGTAACTTTAATCATAGTTCTACTTCACTTTCCTAATAAGAAGCTGATAGGATTTTTTCTAGAAAAATGAATAAAGTTTAACTTAAAGCTCAATAATGCTGGATTTTGTATTTATATTTTTAGCGGTTGTATTTGTTTTCCTTAACGCCTTTTTCGTAGCTGCTGAATTCGGAATGGTTAAAATCCGCGGTACCAAAGTTCAGGAAATCAAAAAAAAGTATGGAATCAGGGGCGTCATACTTGGACAAGTGCATAAACACCTTGATGCTTATCTCTCTGCCTGTCAACTGGGAATAACCTTAGCTTCTCTTGGTCTGGGCTGGATAGGAGAACCTGCTTTTGCACATTTACTGGAACCTGTTTTCAAATATTTCCAAATCACTTCTCCTGAAGTTATATCTGTGTCGGCTTTTGTCGTAGCTTTTTCAGTAATCTCATTTCTGCACATAGTAATCGGCGAACTTATGCCAAAATCCTTAGCCATAAGGCAATCTGAAGCTGTGTCAGTTTGGACTGCCGTGCCGCTGTATGGCTTTTACTGGATGATGTATCCAGCGATATGGATTCTGAACACATGCTCTAACATGCTTCTTAAAATATTCAACCTGGATGCTTCGCATCGCGCTGAACACTTCTATTCAACTGAAGAAATCCAGCATGTACTGCATGCCAGCCATGTACATGGAGAACTGACCAAAGACGAAACAGAGATTATGGAACAAACTCTTGAATTCGCCGACTTGAAAGTGACTGAGGTTATGCGTCCGACAGAGGAACTCGTAATGCTCGATATCCAGCAGCCCATTCGAAATATCCTGAGCATTGCTGCAGAACATCGCTACAGCCGTTATCCTGTTTATGACAGCGGTGAACACGAGATACTTGGCGTTGTACATGTGAAAGACCTTTTCAAAGCGTTGTTCAAACAGAAAGACATAGAAAATCTTAGACCTTGTATTCGCCCCATATCAAGGGTTTCTCATCTTTTGCCTGCGATAAATTTATTGAGAAAATTCCGCGAAGGAATGCCTCATCTGGCTCTGGTTTACAAAAACAGGGAACTGCTCGGATTTGTTACTTTTGACAATCTTTTGCATGTTCTTATAGGGCGCATTCAGGATGAATTCCACAAAACCATTGATGACTGGATAAAGAATCCTGACGGATCTCTTACAGTAAAAGGAAAATGTTCTGTTTTCTCTCTGGAAAGGGGACTTGATTACGACCTTATGCTTACCCCAGAGCAGGAGGAAATCGACACGGTATCCAACCTGATTATCAATCAATTGGGAAAACAACCCAGGAAAGGCCAGAAAATCAGTTTTCCCGAGTTTGATGCGGTCATTAGGGAACTTAGAAAAAATCAGATACAGAAAATAAGGGTCTACCCAAAACCTATTAATAGGGAATAAATAACCATCATTATAGAATACTGTGATAAACTAAAAATAGACAAATGGAAATAATAATCTTTACAATTCTGCTCTTTGCTGGCGCGATATGCGCAGGATTCCTAGGCGCTCTTACAGGTTTGGGCGGAGGGATAGTCATTGTTCCTCTTCTTACTGTGGTCTTCGGCGTTGACATCAAATATGCGATAGGAGCTTCACTCGTTTCAGTAATAGCTACATCGTCAGGAGCCGCTTCAGCCTATGTAAAAGAAGGCTTCAGCAATATGCGCATAGGAATGTTTTTAGAGATGGCAACAACCGTAGGAGCAATAGCCGGGGCTGCCATTGCTCTTATACTTAACGCATCAGTTATAGCAGTAATTTTCGGTATTGTTCTTCTGTATTCAGCCTATATGTCAAACAAATCCAAAAATGATCCTCTTTCAGGGATAGAACCTGACCCTCTGGCCACAAGGCTTAAAATGAACAGTTCCTATCCCACCACTGAAGGGGAAAAAGCCTACAATGTCCGAAAAGTTCCATTAGGATTCAGTATTATGTTCGTAGCAGGAGTGTTATCAGGATTGTTAGGCATTGGGTCAGGAGCAGTAAAAGTACTTGCCATGGACAATGTAATGAAAATACCATTTAAAGTTTCCACAGCTACAAGCAATTTCATGATAGGAGTAACAGCTGCGGCAAGTGCAGGTATATATCTGCATGAAGGATATGTAGCTCCCGGAATAGTCATGCCTGTAATGCTTGGAGTGCTCATTGGTTCTACAATCGGAGCTAAACTTCTATTTGGGACAAACACGAAAAAGCTCAGGTTGGTATTTACCCTGATAATTCTTGCTTTAGGAATTGAAATGGTTTACTCCGGCTTTATGGGGAATCTCTGATGAATAAGGAAAACTTTAAACTTTCCAATCATCGCCTTCAGATATTAGTAGGGAACCTTCTAAGAACAGGAGTCATAATTGCTGCTACCGTCGTTTTACTTGGAGGAATTGTTTATCTATACCATCATGGTTTTGAACCGATCGATTACAAGGTTTTCCATAGGGTTCCTCCGGAATTGTGCTACATACCAGGAATAGTCGGGAATGCGCTGGAATTTCATGGGAAAGGCTTAATACAGTTAGGACTTCTTATTCTTATAGCAACACCTGTCGCACGAGTGACTCTCTCCATAATAGGGTTTGCCCTGCAGCGCGATATCATGTATGTAATAGTTACAACAATCGTTTTCGTCATTTTGATCTACAGCCTGATAAACAGCTAAATTACTCCTGCCAAATTAGTATAGTTAAAACGAGCAAAGTTTTCAGAAATCTCAGAATATTGTGATTATCTTGAAATAAAGGAAAAATAATCATACCGGATAGTATCGTAAATTACAGTAATATGGAGGCTATTTTTATATCTTAACCGTAAACTAACACACTTTAGTATCATTTAGTTTGCCCTCCAGAATAACAATGTTATTTTTATGCCATAACTTAAATAATTTAAGTTGTTCATTGAAATCTTGATAGACACAGGCGAATAAACCTTCAACCGGTTAGCCGGCAGGATTATTCACCATATATAGGAGGTGTATAATGAAGAATTTCATTAAAAAGATATCTCAAGCTTTTAAAAACTTCAATAAAGAGATTGAGGAGGCCACAAGCCTGGCGTATAACAATGAATATTTTTTAAGGATAAATTCTCTTCGAATTCTTCCAAAAAATAGTATTCAGGCTCAAGTAATTGCATTTACAGACAAACTTCAGCTGTTTTGAAGTTTTATTGTTTTAAGGTAGGTCAATATGAAAAACTCATTTATATCAATTAAAAATACTTTACAGAAAGCTTATCATGAATATATCCAATTCATTGATAAATATGGAGCGGTTATTAGCAGATATGGCGTTCTTAAGTAAATAATCAATATAAAAAAATGGGAACAGTAATTCACTGTTCCCATTTTTTTTGCTAAAATCTGATATCAGGATTATGCTTTCCAGAGACCATGTTTATTGCAATAAGCCCTGAGAATCAAACCTGGCTGTTTATGCACATAGAAGCTTGCTTCCGGTCTAAATCCTGGTTTTAAATACATTCTGTTTACATAATCTCCATTAATCACCTCAATCCATTCAATGAAATGATCAATGTCCATCGGATGGGCAACAGCACCTACGGAAACTTTAATGTGTGTTCCATCATCAGTCAGTACAGGAATATGCTTTTCAGCAGAAGCCTCTACTGTATTTTCCTTTAAATGAACCATTTCCTGATTGCAGCAATACAGTGTGCCGGTAGCTCCATGCATAACTTCTATTACCTGCCCGCAAAGATTGCATTTGAATACTTCATTTCTGTTTTTTTGAACGCCCATAATTTCCTCCGCTTTTAGAGTTGATTTGTATTTCTTTGAAGCGATTTAGACTTGTTGTCATCAATAAGTTTATATATTTCAGGTATGAGATATTTTAATATGGAAGTTGTTGGTACCGCGAACATCATCCCTGTAATTCCAAAAAACATTCCGCCAAGAATAACAACAACAATTGTTTCCAGTTCATTTAGCCCCAGCGAGGCTCCAACAACTGCCGGATAAATAAAGAGCTGATCCAAAATTCCTGTCATAAATATATATGCCATTACTACTAATATAATCTGCACCATAGTCACATCGCCTGAAGCAAAGCAGACTATTATGGTCAGCAGCGCACTGGCGATAGGACCGATATAAGGCAAAAGAATGGTAAAACCGGCAATAATCCCCAAAATTAAGCCGAAGGGAATTCCTATGAGCGTAAACACTGTCGCATAAAATGTTCCTTCAATAAGGATTATTATAAAATAACCCCTAACCCATATTTTCAGCCTGAACAAGATATTATCCAAAATTCTGGCAGCAGTTTCTTTTGTGCCTTCTTTTGTATGCGGAAACCAGCTGCTTTCCATTATTGTATCAGTAAGATATTCACCGGTGCTTACCTTATGATCTTTATTGCTGTTGAAGTTAACAAGCTTATTCAGGAAAAAAGCAAAGAAGAAAAAAGTAAAAACTATTTTAAGGATGATAAATATCAAAGTCCCGACTATTCCTGCGGTATAAGAGAAAAACCCTCCTGACTTATCAATTATATGCCTAATGAATTCTCTTATGCTTTCAGGAGAACCAAGATTCTCGCCTATATAATCTTTCAACAGCGCAAAAATTTTAAACTTTTCCATTTTTGGCTTAAATGATTCAATTTTATACTGGACTGCATCTAGAAACTCTTTCATCGAATTTGTTTCTTCTTCATTGGTCATTAGTTCTCCGGAAGAGTCAAATTCCGTATTTTGAGATGGTTTTTCATAGGTATTGGTAGTTTTTTTTGCCCAGGCAGAAATGGATGCAGATGCATTATTTATATATGTAGTTGATAACCATATTATTCCGCTTAGCATAAAAATCATTAGGATAAAAACAGTAAATATTGTAAGGATGCATGATCTCTTAATATATTTCTTGCTTAAGCGTTCTTCTTCAGAAATATATGTTTGCTTTGTTTTAAATTTTACATATTTAAAAACTCTGTTTTTTAACGCTCTTCCCGGCTGTATAATAGGGGATAGGATTGTACAGATAATGCTTAGAATAAAATTATATAATTTGTTTTTGAGCAGATAGTTTCTGAAAAATCCCTCGAGAGGCAGAAATAGATACGCAAGAAGAAGGCCAAATACGACCGGTTTGAAAAAAGTAGCAGCAAGAATAAAAACAACGATTATTACAATCGCGGCAATGAATCCTGCGCTTGAATTCAATAATGACTGGATTCTTGAAATTTTAATTTCATTGTCAGCCATTATTATCTTCCTTTATTTTTTATTTAAATATCGGCGAAATATTGGTGTATCGACAAATCATCAGTCAACTCAGGATGAAAGGTCACCGCAAGCTTGTTTCCCTGTCTGACAAAAACCGGTTCTTTTTTAAAAGAAGCCAATATTTCAACTTTCGCACTATCAACATCCATTATAGACGGAGCTCTTATAAAAATGGATTCTATTTTCTTCGAATTGTTGTTAATTTTTATATCGAGAAAAGTTTTGAAACTATCCAACTGTCTTCCATAACTGTTTCTTTTGACTTCAATATCCATAACAGAGAAAGAGTTGTCAACGCCAAACTTCTCAAGTCCATGAGTTTTCTTAGCAAGTAAAATAGCTCCCGCGCATGTTCCGAATACCGGTTTTTCAGAACAGAACTTTTTTAATGGAAACCAAAGATCATGCTTTTTGAGTATAGTTACCATTGCAGTACTCTCTCCGCCCGGAATTACCAATTTATCTATTTTCTCAAGTTCTGCAATAGAACGGACATATAATACCTTTAAACCAAGTTTTTCAAAAGCAATTCTGTGCTTTTCAAAAGCTCCCTGGATAGAGAGCACGCCAATAGTCTGGGACATTACCAGCCTCTATTAGCTAGCTTCTGGTTATCAAGAAGTTTATCTATTTCAATACCGGTCATGGGTTCGCCAAGGTCTTCTGAAACCCTCGCCAGCATATCAGGGTCATTAAAATATGTGGCAGCACTTACTATAGCTTCAGCTCTTTTTTGAGGATTGCCGGATTTAAAAATCCCTGAACCGACAAAAACTGTTTCAGCACCCAGCTGCATCATCAGGGCAGCATCAGCAGGAGTGGCTATGCCTCCGGCAGAGAAATTAGGAACTGGAAGTTTACCGTTTTGATGAACATATTCAACTAGATGGAAGGGTGCCTGAAGCAGCTTAGCCGCAGACATTAACTCACTTTTTTCCAAGGCCTGGATCCTTTTGATTTCTCTGGTAACAGTCCTGAATTGACGAACGGCCTCTACTATATTTCCTGTTCCGGCTTCGCCTTTGGTTCTTATCATAGCAGCGCCTTCACCAATTCTTCTGAGAGCTTCTCCCAGATTGCAGCAACCGCATACAAACGGAACCTTAAAATCAAATTTATAAATGTGATTCTCATCATCTGCTGGTGTAAGCACTTCGCTTTCATCAATAAAATCAATGCCCAGATGCTGAAGAATTTGTGCTTCCACAAAATGCCCGATACGCACTTTTGCCATTACAGGAATAGAAACAGTTTCCATAATCTGTTTAATAAGTTTTGGGTCAGACATCCTTGCAACTCCGCCTTCTTTTCTAATATCGGCAGGAACTCTCTCAAGAGCCATTACTGCTACGGCTCCGGCTTGTTCAGCTATTTTTGCATGCTCAGGAGTCACTACATCCATTATTACTCCACCTTTAAGCATTTCAGCTAAACCTACTTTTGTTTCCCATGCAGATTTTTCCATATGTATAACCTCCATTAATATTTATAATTAAATAACAAACCGTTTAGATTAATCTTAAATTATGATTTTTCAAACCTCATGCAATTGCAGTTGATTGTTTTTAAGAGTCTTAGTGATAACCTATACAAAGTAAACTTACATAAAGGATTATTTTTATGGATTATGATAATTTTATTAAACTTGTAAGGGCAAGGCACAGTTGCCGCTCTTACAAAACAGATGAAGTTCCTGATGAACTTATCTCTAAGTGTATTGAAGCATCAAGAGTTTCTCCATCTGCATGCAATAAACAGCCTTGGCGTTTTATAATTGTCAAGGACAAGGAATTAAGACAAAAGATTTGTTCGGAAGGAGTACTTCCCGGAGTGCCGATGCCATGGATGAAGGATGCTCCGGTTCTAGTTGCTATTTGCGCTTTGACCGATCTTACAGTGCATAAATTCGCTTCATTCCTCTCTAAAGTTGACTATAGACAGATAGACATAGGCATAGCAGGTGAACATTTTGTTCTTGCCGCCCAATCACTTGGTCTTGGAAGCTGCTGGATTGGCTGGTTCAAAGAGAAAAAAGTAAAGAAAATACTTAATATTCCCTGGAATGTGAAAGTTTTATCACTTTTTACTCTCGGGTATCCATCTGAAATAAGAGAACAGCCAAAGAAACTGACCCTTGAAAAAATATATTTCCGCGAAAAATGGCAATAATGACATTAATTTGCCAATTGCGAACAATACAATATAATTAGAGTGAACACTTTATTTTAACTCTATAATTATTAAAAGCTCTGATGGGAATATTGAGGCGCACTAAAATCGGAAGAGGCTATCACAATCTGCTAAGAGCAAGAAGCATAATTACTGTGCTAATTAAGCATGGCTTCATGGATTTTGTTGATAACAGCCGTTTGATTCAGGCTATGAAGCTTAGCCGCTTTACATTTAAAAAGCACCAGAAAGAAGAATTTCATAAGCACTTTTCACATTGGGAAAGGCTAAGACTGGCATGTGAAGAGCTTGGCCCGACATTCGTAAAACTCGGTCAGTTTCTTAGCAACAGGCCTGACCTGATTCCTTCAGAACTTTGCGCTGAATTCGAAAAACTCCTTGAAAATGTACCTCCATTCAGGGCGGAGCTGGCCAAAATGATTTTTGAATCCAGTTTGAATGTCAAGATAGATAAAGTTTTTAAGGAATTTGATCCTGATCCTTTCTCTTCAGCTTCAGTAGCTCAGGTTCATAGAGCAGTTCTTCTCGATGGAACCAAAGTCGCTGTAAAAATTCAAAGACCAGGAATCAAGGCCATTATCGAAAGTGATTTGGAGATAATGATGTTTTTGGCATTAACCGTTAAAAAACACATGTCGGAAATGAGCGCTCTTGATCCTGTGGCAATAGTCAATGAATTCAGTGACGGAATAAGGCAGGAATTGGATTTTTCGAGAGAAGCTCTCAATATCGAAAAATTCTCCAGAATGTTTTCTGAAGAAAAAGAACTTGTAGTTCCAAAGGTTTTCAAAGAATTTTCCAATAAAGATATTCTTACGATGCTTTTCATCGAAGGAGTCAAATTTTCCAATTATGCCGGCACGGAAGAGGAAATAAAAAAAATATGTGAAAAACTTGCCAACTTAGTTTTGAGACAGATATTCCAGGAAGGGTATTTTCATGCGGATCCTCATTCAGGCAATATAATAATCACCGATGATCTCAAGATATGCTTTATTGACTTCGGCCTTATGGGGCTTCTTCCGCCAAAACACAAAACCTCGCTCTGCGATATAATACTCGGACTTGTAAACCATGATCCTGAACTTATTACAAGAGCTATTATTTCACTATCACACAACAAAGAAGTAGATAACAGGGCTGAAATAGAACATCAGGCATTTAAAATTATGGAACAATACGCTTATCTGCCAATTGAAGACATCAACATAGGTCATTTTCTGAGAGACCTGCTTAAATTGCTTGTCCAAAATAAACTTCTGATTCCTACTGATATTTTCCTGCTTCTCAAATCTCTGATATCTTTGGAAGGAACCATACGAAAGATCATGCCGAATTTTGATATGATCTCACATATTGAACCATTTATAAAAAAACTTCTTTACAGAACAAGAAGCCCATACAAACTGATTCGGGATCTCTTAAGGGCTGGAGTAGACTATTCTAAATTTCTCGCAGAGCTCCCGAGTGAGCTTAGAGACATTCTTACTCAATTTAAAAACAAAACGCTTAAGATTCAGTTTGAACACAGAGGACTGGAACCTCTTCTGGCCAAACATGATAATATTGTAAACAGATTATCTTTTGCCATTATAACAGCCTCAATGATTCTAGGATCTGCTATGCTCCTGAATTCAAAAGTTCCTCCCTTGTATCATGGCATATCAATACCAGGTTCATTGTTTTTCATGTTTTCGGCTTTTATGGGACTTTTACTCATAATTTCTATACTCCGCCACGGTAAAATGTGATGTTTTATTTTATTTTAAATTTGAACTTAAAAATATGTTAAAAGGCCTTTCAGACTATTATAAATTTGAAGATGATTTCCTTTCTTCTTATGCATTAAAAAGCCATACATCCAAAGGAAGAAGATATCCTGAGAAAGATCATCCTATCCGAACGGCATTTCAGAGAGATCGTGACAGAATACTGCATAGTCGCGAATTTCGTCGACTTGAGTACAAAACACAGGTTTTTTTAAATGGCGTAGGGGATCATTACAGAACAAGGCTTACCCATACAATTGAAGTAGCGGCGATATCAAGAACGCTTGCCAGAGCTTTAGGGTTGAATGAGGATCTTGCAGAAACCATCGCTTTGGCTCACGACATAGGGCATCCGCCATTCGGACACACAGGGGAAAATAAGTTAAATGAAATTATGCGGAATTATGATTCTTCTTTTGAGCACAATGATTATTCAATTATACTGGTTGACGAGTTGATTGAGAAATACCCACAGTTTGATGGCCTAAATCTTACCCGTGAAACACGAGAAGGGCTTATCAAACATAGAGAGGGTAAAAATGTAGAACTTGATGGCATTCCTTTACCTCTTAATCTTTCTCTTGAATCACAGGTAGCTGACATTGCCGATGATCTAACATATTATGGACACGATATAGATGACGGATTGGAATCAGGTTTAATTTCTGTTAACGATATTGCACATCTTGATATCTGGAAAAAAGCCTCTGATATATCCCTAAGGCATGGCAATTCAAAGTCTAACAGAAAATATGCTAGGTTTGTCGTAAGATGCCTTATAGATTCAATGGTTAAAGATGTTATTGATGAATCCGCTGAGAATATACGCACAATGAAAATTAAGACACCTGAAGACGCTCAGAACACCTTGGCAAGGGTTATTGAATTCAGCTCAGCATTTAAAGAAATGACAATATCCCTTAAGGAATTCCTCTTCAGGAATATCTATTGGAATGAAAAAGTGCTTGAAGTTAACAGGGCTTGTGCGGATAAAATTGAAAAACTCTTCAATTATTACCTTGAAGAGAAAACACCGCATACGGATTTCATTAATAGAATTACACCGCAATTTGGGCTTGAACACGCCATTTGCTACTATATCGCAGGCATGACGGATCGTTTTGCTTTGGAAGAATATAACAGATTTTTTTCTGATAAGTTTCGCGCCTAATCTTTCTTTAGCACAAAAACCGCATCGTTCCGCCTGACTTTTTGCGATACTTTTATACTTATAATTGAACCTTTAGGAGCAGATTTCACTTCTCTGTCATCAAGTCGGATGCTTTTGATGTTTTCAGGAACTGTTACAGTCGATGCGCCTATAAAAATCACTTCATCTCCATCTTCAAGATCAAATTCTCGCAGGTTTATTTCTGCAATTCCTATTTTCGCAAAATAATTTGTTACAACCCCTGCCCTTATTTTCCTTTTTTCAGCTTTATTTTCAGGATTTCCGCTCCACATTTCCAGGCTGTTTCCAAGATAATATCCTCCGTGCCAGAATCCTCTGTTAAAAACTCCTGAAAGCTGTTTTTCCCAGACACTGATTCTTTCACTGGTGTATTGATCTTCTTCAATCGCAAGCAGTGCTTCTTTATAAACTTTTGTGACAGTATGGACATAGTCTGTAGAGCGCCCCCTGCCTTCTATCTTGAGCACAGAAACTCCTGCTGAAATAATCTTGTAAAGGCATCTTATTAGACAGATATCTTTAGGTGACATTACATATTTATTGTCGATAACAAGTTCCTGTCCGCTAATCTCATCAATTACTCTGTATGCTCTCCTGCAGTTTTGATAGCAGGCTCCCCTGTTTGCGGAAGCGTTGTGGGTTGATAAACTCATATAGCATTTGCCTGATACAGAAACACAGAGAGCTCCATGAGCAAATATTTCGATTTTTATCAAATCTCCTGACGGGCCTCTAATATCATCAGTTTTAATTTTATTAACGATTTGTTTGATTTGATCCAGCGAAAGTTCTCTTGCCAAAACCATTACATCTGCGTATTTGGAATAGAATCTGAGAGTTTCAATATTTGATACATTTGCCTGAACAGATATATGCACCGGTAGTCCTTTTGCGTGAGCAGCAATAATGACTGACAAATCGCTGGCTATGACCGCAGAAATCCCAGCATTTTTTGCAGAAGCAAGAAGATTTTCAGCTTTAGGTATTTCTTCATCATATATTATCGTATTTAAAGCCAGATAACTCTTTACTTTCATTTTTGAACAAATACTGGCAACCTTGAATATGTCTTCTTCCAGAAAATTGAAAGACGACCTAGAACGCATGTTAAGTTCGCCTGCTCCAAAGTAAATGCTGTCAGCTCCAGCTCTTATAGCAGCATTGAGTGATTCGTAAGATCCTACAGGTGATAAAAGTTCTATTTGCATATTTTTTTGTATCTAGAGTCTTTACTTATTGCTTACATGTTTCTTAATTAATTTTTCAATCTCTTTTACAGTTCTATTAATTGCACCGGTATTCTGCAGAACTATTGATTTGGCAGTTTCTCCGAGTTTTGTTCTTTCTGCAGGATTTTCTATCAATTTCCTGATTGCATCCTCAATTTCATTGTCGGTAACTCCCAGAATAGCATTTTTATCAAGCATAATTTTCATCACAAACCGGAAATTTGACAGCTCTCTGCCTGTAATAATCGCTTTTCCTAAAAGAGCCGGCTCAATAATATTGTGCCCACCTGCGTTTCCAGCAAAACTCTTACACATTATTACAATATCAGAAAGTTGCATTAAAGCATGCATCTCACCAGTAGTATCTGCCAGCAGACACAGAATAGTATCTGTCCCCCATTTAGAGTTGTTGCTTTTTCTTAAATACGGTATCTGGGCTTTTTTAAGCTCTTTTAAAATGTCTTTAGCTCTTTCGGCATGCCTTGGGACAAGTATTAATCTAAGATTGTTAAAATCATTTAATAGTTTTTTATATATACCTATAATAAGTTTTTCCTCTCCAGGGTGCGTACTGGCGCCAATAATATATATAAAAGAACCTTTTCCAAAAAACTCTTCAAGGCATATATCTGAAATCTCTTCAGGGAGACTCTGATCAAATTTCATATTCCCTGTTTCCACGATATTTAGAGAAGGACAAATAAGGTTAAGCCTTTGCGCATCAGTTTGAGTTTGAGCGCAAGATACATTAATGAGTGAAACAAATGGTTTCACAAAGCAAGAAAATATTTTATACATTTTAAAAGAACGATCAGAAATTCTTGCATTTACCTGCGCGATCCTGATGGCTTTTCTGTGCGCTTCATAAATCATCGAAGGCCAGAGTTCTGTTTCAATAATAATAAGGATTTCGGGATTAATAAGATTAATTGTTTTTCTTACAAACAAAAAATAGTCCAGGGGACAAAATATTACAGCTGCAAGATTTTTTAACTTATTTACAGCCAGTTCCTGACCTGTTGTAGTTGTAGTGGAAATTATAAAGTTGTAAGCTGTATCTGATTTGGCAAGGGCTTTTATAAAATCAATTGCAAGTTGAGTTTCACCCACTGACACCGCGTGAATCCAAATCCTTCTGCCTTTAATATTATCGAGTTCTCTTTTTTTATCCTCTGAGAATATTGCAAACCGTTCCAGATAGTTTTTTTTTACTCCCCCTCTTTTTAAGTATTTATAGATATTTCCGGGCAGATAGAAGAGCAATACAATCGGGAATATTAGGTTATACAAAAATATCATCTTAATTTTCTTAAAAAACTTATCTATATAGGGCTGACCAGTCGGGAGATGTAGTATTATATTTCGAGTTCAAGCCCTTTCTCGCTTCGCCAGAGAGGGTGTCAACAACATAAAGCTGAGAGAAATAATTGAGTCTCCTTGAGCATACCACATGCCGACTGTCAGGAGCCCATGAAGAGCTAAACCAGTCGCCTGCTGAATTTATCTCGACAAGGCTTGTTGTTCCTGCTTCAATATCATAAACACCTAAAGTGTAGTTTGACCCCATTTTTGCCGAATAGACAATTTTGCTCCCGTCAGGAGACCATGAAGGACTCACAGCTTCTCCTCCAAGTGTTCGGATTGGATAAATTTTACCTGAGTCAATATCTGCTATATAAAGGCTGGGTCTGTTCATTTTCATATTTGAGACAAAGCACAGTTTTCTGCTGTCTGGAGACCAGGCCGGACAACCTGCCACAGCTCCATTACCTTTTGTAATTTTCATTAACTCTTTACCACCGTAGGCTTTCTTTACATAAAGATCAACATTCTTGTCTTTGCTTAATATTAAAGCCATCTGTTTGCCGTTCGGAGAAATCGCTCCTCCTGTATTGAGACCTGGAAAATTTGCAAGAACTGTATTCTTTCCTGAACTGAGATTTAATCCTATCACATCTGCGAAGTTATTATGTATTAGAGTATAAACTATCAAAGAGTTATTCATGCACCACGAAGGCTCAAGAGCAAGAGCATTCAGCCCGGTAAGCTGTTTAACATTTGAGCCGTCAAAATCTGCTATCATCAAATCTTTTTTGCCGTTGTGCTGAGCCACAAAAACAAACCTGGATGCGCATATTCCTGGAATATTGAAAATTTTGTTCAGAAGTAAGTCCACAAGCTTGTACGAAGACCATTTTGAGTTGTTTGGATCAATATTTATTGAAACATTGAAGTTTATTTCACCTTTTACATTGAGCGTAGCTTTGTTTCCTAAAATAATTCCATCAACTGTATATTTTGCTGTACCAGATGGTATTACATCAAACCAACCGCACTTTTGCAAATTACTTTTTACATACTCTGAAAACTCCTGATTGCCTGTCATTCCGTTGTAAATCAACTTAGGATTTGATAATGATGCCTGTTTTATAATGGTTATCTGTTCTGCAAAAGAAGAAAATACCGTAATAAATGCAATGCAACAAATTAGTCCTGCGATTCTTTTCATTGAGTGTAACCCTATAGTTAATCATTTATAAAATCAGTAATGATAGTAATAAATAAACTATTATCACTAGTTGACAATAAAGAAGTAAAAAATAATAATCACTTTTATTGAAAATTAACTTTATTTAAATAGAATTAGTTTAGGGCAGTTATATATCGAGAACTTAAAAATCGTGTGATAATTTTGTTTTTCATTTTCTAATTCAATATAAACCATACAATACCAACAACAAACAATAGAGGTAAAACACTATGGATTGGGCGACATTTTTAATTTTGTTCCCTCTCATCCCCACGGTATTACTCCTATTCACGAAGAAGAACTATGAAGCTCAGAAGTGGATAGTAATAATATCGTCAATTCTCATCATCGCAGGATCAATTGGCTTGGCTATACAGCAAGTCGGACGCGGTGGAGACTTCTACTACATCAATGCGCATGCGGTCAATGGATTGGTCGTGTTCGGTGACATTATTGTAGCGCTGGTCTTCCTGTACATTTGCAGAAACCTGCCATACAAAAAATACTGGATCCCATTATTGGTCGTAGTTCAGTATGGATTAGTCATCTTTTACGATCTGACTGGCAGGATGCCCGAAATGAGCCGCTACATATACATTGACAATCTTACAGTAATTATGGGGCTTGTTATTGCCATAGTTGGTTGTTTGATTGCTATTTATGCAGTAGGCTATATGAAGAAATACCACCATCACCATCATGGAATAGAAGATCGCTCTCATCAGTTCATATCAGCTATATTTCTCTTCTTCTTTGCCATGTTCGGGATAATTTTCTCAAACAGCGTTGCATGGATATATTTCTTCTGGGAAATCACTACGCTCTGTTCATTCATAATGATCAGTTACAGTCGTACTGAAGAAGCCAAAAATAACGCTATGAGAGCAGTCTGGATGCTTCTTCTTGGTGGACTGGCATTCTCATTCGGCATCATATACTGTGCTGATACGCTCAAATCTCTTGATCTCCAGCAAATACTGACAATGAAGAAGGCTCTTGTTCTAGTGCCAATCCTTCTCTTCTGCTTTGCAGGAATGAATAAAGCTGCTCAATTTCCTTTCGGGAATTGGCTGCTCGGCGCAATGGTAGCTCCTACTCCTTCATCAGCTTTGCTCCACTCAAGTACAATGGTTAAAGCAGGGGTTTACCTGGTAATCAGATGTTCTCCAATACTACAGGACACAGCAGCAGGCGCAATTGTCGCAATAATTGGAGGCGTAAGCTTCCTCGCAGGGGCGGCTATAGCAATATCTCAAAGAAACAGTAAAAAAGTTCTTGCTTACTCGACTATCGCAAATCTGGGACTGATTATTCTCTGCGCAGGAGTTGGCACTCCTTTCACGCTCAGTGCGGCTCTCCTTCTTATCATATTCCATGCAGTGGCCAAAGCCCTCATGTTCATATCTGTGGGATCTGTTGATAATGCTACATACAGTCAGGATATTGAAGATATGTACGGCATGGTTTCTAATATGCCAATGCTCGCAGTCGTAATGGTCATAGGAATCAGTGGAATGTTCCTTGCTCCGTTTGGTATGCTGATAAGCAAAATGGCTGTGCTTGAAGCTCTTGCTACAAGGAGCCCTCTTTTTCCGCCGATTGTGATATTCGGAGGATCTATGATGCTCTTTTTCTGGACAAAGTGGATGGGACATCTTATAGCTGTAACAAATAAAGTTCCACCTAAACTAAATAAGGAAATAGGCATTGAATGGATTGGACTTGCAGGTCTTGCAATCCTGACTATTGTCACTGTCATAATCTATCCGCTTATAGGGGAATGGTGGGTTATTCCAATGTATGGACAGTGCCCAATGTTCTCAGAAAATATAGAACTTACAATAGGAATCATGATAGTTATGATGATACTGCCTCCTCTGAGTTTCCTCATACACTGGAAAAACCTTGTTTACACCGAGCCCTACCTTTCGGGTGTAAATTTAGAAGACAAGACAAAATTCCTGAGTTCTCTGGGAACATCTAAAGAATGGTCATTCAAGAATTACTATCTTGAGAAATACTTCAGCGAAGGCAAGCTGCTGAAACCTACGATCATCTTTACTATCTGCTTGTGGGTACTTATGTTTTTTATGGAGAACCTATAGGAGGATAAAAAAAATGGAAATTTTCTCAATAATTCTTTATATTATACTGGCTCCTGTCGCAGGAGGAATTATCGCTGGCGCAGATAGAATCATTACAGCCCGTATGCAAAGCAGAGTCGGGCCTCCGATCATGCAGCCTTTTTATGATGTACTAAAACTTTTCAGTAAACAAAACTTGGTAGTCAACCGTTTCCATGTGGACTATGTACTGTGCTTCCTTATCTTTACAGTAATAAGCGGAGGTATTTTCTTCGGAGGCGGAAATCTACTCCTGTGTATATTTGCACTTATAGTGGCTAATGTATTCCTTGTCCTTGCTGCCTACTGTTCAAACTCTCCTTACACCCTCATAGGAGCTGAGAGAGAACTGCTTCAGATGCTTGCAGCTGAACCAATGCTGCTTCTTACTGCAGTAGCACTCTACAATGTAACCGGCACATTCGATATTTCTGATATGCTCAAAACCACACATACGCCTTTCCTTTACATACCTGGTGTATTTGTTGCTCTTTCTTATGTGCTGACAATAAAACTCAGAAAATCTCCTTTCGACCTTTCCACATCACACCATGCGCATCAGGAATTGGTTAAAGGACTGACTACTGAGATGGCCGGCCCATCACTGGGATTCTTCGAATTAGCTCACTGGTACGAAACAATACTACTTCTAGGCCTGATATATCTTTTCTTTGCTAATATGCCTATCGTAGGAATAATAGTGGCTCTTGCCATCTATTTTGTGGAAATCCTGATTGATAACATCAATGCCCGTATCAAATGGGAACTGATGCTTAAATCAGCATGGATTGTTACTCTCATTCTGGGCGTAGGCAATCTTTTCGTACTATATTTCTTATCACTATAAAAAAGGAGTTGCAAATATGGGTTTCCTTAAAAAATCTCCATGGATCCTTCACTATGACGGATCAAGTTGCAATGGCTGTGATATAGAAGTCCTCGCTGCTCTTATGCCGAAATATGATGTAGAGCGCTTTGGGATTATCAATACTGGTAACCCGAAACATGCCGATGTCTTCTTGATCACAGGTTCGGTAAATGAGCAAAACATTCAAGTAATTAAAAATATATATAACCAGATGGGCGAACCCAAAGTAGTCGTTGCAGTTGGCATCTGCGCCTGCACAGGTCACTTCTTTGCAGAATGCTACAATATTTACGGCGGTGTTGACAAAGCTATTCCGGTAGATGTATATGTTCCGGGATGCGCTGCAAGGCCTGAAGTCATTATTGACGCTGTAATAAAAGGTTTAGCGGTACTCGAAGAAAAACAGAAGAATATGAAAAAGAATGCTTAGGCATTAAAAAAGAAAGAGGTACTAAACTTATGTTTGAATCACAGGAATACATAACAATCAAGAAGGAAGAGCTTTTAGAAAAAACAGCTCCCCTCTTCAAGAGCGGCCATAGGCTGGTGCAGATTTGCTGCACAAAGCTTCCTGATAAATTGATAATGGACTATTCTTTCGATAAAGATTACAAGTTTATCGATTATAGAATTGAACTTCCATTGGAAGGAGCATCTCTTCCAAGTATAACAGGAATATATTTTGCTGCGTTTACCTACGAAAATGAAATTCATGATCTCTTCGGGATTAATGTGATAGGCAATGCTCTTGATTTCGGCGGAAAATTTTACAGGATTAATGAAACAGCTCCATTTAATAAGGTCGTAAAAAAGGAGGTGAAGAATGCCTAATCGTACTGTAATACCATTCGGCCCTCATCACCCGGTTCTCCCTGAACCAATCCATCTTGATCTGGTTCTTGAAGATGAAAAAGTGGTTGAAGCAATTCCTAATGTAGGATTCATCCATAGAGGCCTGGAACTTCTCTGTGAAAAGAAACCTTTCCAGGATATGGTTCTTGTAGCTGAACGCATATGCGGGATCTGCAGTTTGGTTCATGGAATAGGTTTTGTAAACGGCGTAGAGAAAATAATGAATATACAGGTTCCCGAAAGAGCTGAAATGCTCAGAGTTTTCTGGAGCGAATTATCTAGAGTTCACAGTCATCTGCTCTGGCTGGGGCTTGCAGCTGACGGTATCGGATTTGAGAGTTTATTCATGCACTCATGGAGAGTAAGAGAACTTGTTCTTGATATCTTTGAAGAAACCACAGGCGGAAGAGTTATCTTTGACGCTATTAAAGTTGGTGGTGTTAAGAAAAACATTAACAAGGAAACTTTAGACCGCATCCTAAAGCAATTGGAAAAGGTTGAAGAAGAATACAGACAAATAGCTGATGTATTTGTTAATGATTTTACCATCGCTCACAGATGGTCCGGAGTAGGTCTTCTTACAAAAGAACAGGCAATAACTCTTGGCGCAGTGGGACCTACCGCAAGAGCTAGCGGATTAGCTATGGATACAAGAATGATAAAATACGGCGGCTATGACAAAATAACCATGGAGCCTATCGTGGAAACTGCTGGAGACTGTTACGCTAGAGCTCTAGTTAGAGTGCGTGAAGTTTACCAGTCTTTCGATCAGATTCGCCAGGCTATTTCAAAAATGCCCGAAGGAGGAGAAACTGAAGCAAAGGTAACAGGCTTTCCGACAGGTGAATACTTCTCAAGAGTAGAACAGCCGCGCGGCGAAGTCATATACTATGTCAAGGGCAATGGTACCAAGTATCTTGAAAGGTTCAGAGTCAGAACCCCGACATTTGCAAACATTCCTCCATTAGTCCAGATGTTAGCAGGCTGCGATCTTGCCGATGTTCCTGCTATTGTTCTTGCAATAGACCCATGTATAAGCTGTACAGAGAGGTAAAAATATGTCAGATATTTTAAAAATGTGTAAAACGGTGGTATCTAGTCTTCGAAAGAAGCCTTTTTGCCAGATGTACCCTTTCAAACCTGCAAAATTTTATGATCATACAAGAGGCCATATAAAACTTGACGCTTCAAAATGCATACTATGCTCGCTTTGCGCGAAAAGATGCCCGACTGGGGCTATAGAAGTTGACAGAGTAAAAGGTTCTTGGCAAATAAACAGATATAAATGCATCATGTGTATCGAATGCGTTGTCGCTTGCCCTGTTAAACCTGTTAAAGCTCTAGCAGTTGAGAATCAATATGCTCCTCCAATGGCTAAAATGGAAATGGAAATGTTCGATGTAGAAGTAAAGAAACCGGCTCCAAAACCAGCCGCTGCTCCAGCTGCTTCAACGCCAGCAGAATAGAAGTTTAAATTTCTAGTCCAACGAAATAGCAGCCGAAAACATAAAGTTTTCGGCTGTTTTTTTATCATATTACAAAAAGTCAGCGGCGTTTCTTGCGCTTTTCTTTAGGTTTGGTGAAGTTAGAACCCCTCTGACCTCCGCCAAAACCACCCATCCTGGGCATCTGAGGCATCCCACCCATCATTCCGCCGCCGCCCATTGCAGACATTGCATTACCGAGTATTCCAGGTTTTTTCATAACTTTTTTCATCATGGCAAACTGATTCAGAAGACCATTAACTTTCTCCAAGGTTGCAGCTGAACCTCGTGCTATTCTTTTTCTGCGTGAAAAATCTATTATATCAGGATTCTCTCTTTCCTTAGGTGTCATTGAACAAATCATAGCCTCTACTTTGGCAAATTCCTTGAAGTCGACATTTCCTGATGAAAGGGCTTTACCTCCTGGGAACATCCCCAGAATCTTCTCCATGCCACCTAGTTTTTTCATCTGTTTCATCTGCCCAAGCAAGTCATTCAGATCAAACTGATTGGCTTTGAGTTTTCTTTGAAGCTTTTCAGTTTCCTCAGCATCAATTTCTTCAGCTGCTTTCTCTACAAGTGAAACTACATCGCCCATACCCAATATTCTCGAAGCCATACGGTCTGGATGAAAAACTTCCAGATCTTCTAGCTTTTCCCCAACTCCGATCATTTTAATCGGGCAAGAAGTAACTTTTTTTATAGAAAGAGCTGCGCCGCCTCTAGCATCACCGTCAAGTTTTGTAAGAATAATACCCGTCAAGCCAAGAGCGTTATGGAAACTTTGAGAAACTGATACTGCCTCCTGTCCTAATGCCGAATCAGAAACAAATATTATTTCATTAGGTAAAACTGCATGTGAAACAGATATCAGCTCCTGCACCATTTCCTCATCAATCTGGAATCGGCCTGCCGTGTCTATTATGAGAGTGTCAAAACCTTCCAGTTTAGCCTTGTTCTTTGCTTCTCCTGCTATCATGTCCACTCTAGGCATGAGTCTATCAGCAAAAACCGGAACGCTTATTTCCTTTCCTAATATTTCGAGCTGATCTATAGCAGCAGGTCTATAGATATCGCCTGCAGCAAGCATTACTTTTCTTCCATTTTTCTTTAAGTATAAGGCAAGCTTTGCGGCAGTTGTAGTTTTACCGCTGCCATGCAGACCTACAAGCAATATCACAGATGGACTGCCTGATAAATCAAACTTGGAAACAGAATGTCCCATCAGTTCCGTAAGCTTGTCATTGACTATCTTGATTATCTGCTGACCGGGAGTAACACTCTTTAAAACTGATTGTCCTAAAGCCTCTGCTTTCACAGATTCGACAAATTCTTTTGCTACATCATAATTAACATCGGCTTCAAGTAAGGCTAGCCTTATATCTTTTAGAGCTTCAGTAACATTGCTTTCAGAAATAACAGCCTGTCCCCTGAGCTTTCTGAAGACATCATGAAATTTATCAGATAGTGCATCAAACATAAATAATAGACCTTTCCGGATTTTAAATACTTATAAATGAATTGAGATTTGTTATATTACATCAAATCATATTTAAAAACAAACTAATGCTTAAAAACTGCACATGAGACGCAAGATATCTTCAGTCGTGGGAAAAAATACTTCCGGAATGCGCCTTGATTTATGGTTAAGCTCCAGATTTAATTATAATTCCAGAAGCAAGTGGCAGGAACTTATACGAAATAAAGACGTCCTTCTTAACAATAAATCTGCCAGACCGTCAAGAATAGTAGCTGAAAATGACATTGTCGAACTTAAAACCAATGTAGAAAAAGAACCTGATTCAAATACTAATTACACTGTCATTTTTGAAGACGAAAACATTATTGCTCTCAACAAACCACCTGACCTGCCATGCCATCCATCCGGCGCATATTTTCATAAAACCCTATGGTATTTAGTCGTCAATGATTTGAAAATAAAAGCACATATCGTGCATAGATTAGATCGGGAAACTTCAGGCATTATTGTAATGGCAAAAAATCCAGCTATAGCTAAGGAGCTATCCGAATTATTCGTTAAAAAGCAGATTCATAAAACTTATGTTGCAGCCGTTCACGGAAGCTTTCCTGAAAGACATCATTCAATGGGATACCTTGAGCATTTTACAGGAAGCGTGCTTTTGAAAAAACGCAGATTCGTAGCACTCAATGAAAATAAATTTAAATCCTTTTCAGGGAACGAAGAAACTTCCGAGACATATTTTGAATTAATAAAAGAGCATAGAGGCTTAAGCCTTGTCAAGGCAATACCAAAAACAGGAAGATTTCATCAAATAAGAGCCACTCTATATTCTCTTGGTTTTCCAGTAGTCGGAGATAAATATTACGGACTTGACGAAACTATTTTTCTCAGATTCATTTCAGACTCAATGACTCAGGAAGATAAAAAAATACTCATCCTGGACAGGCAGGCGCTGCACGCAAAGACTCTTGATTTTACATTGCCTTCAACTGGAAAACCTTATTTATTTGACACAGAAATCCCTTTGGAAATAACTTCTCTCTTTAATGATTAGGCTGATCGATTTTTATTTTCCCAAGTACGATTTTCTGTTGTAAGGTTTCTTCACTCATTAGCATGAAGAGAATATTATCTGCAAAAGTTGGATCTCTTGTTATGCCCATATGAGCTGCTCTAAGAATAGTCACATTGTCCCATTGCACCGGAGAGTTTAGGAAATAGCCCCAATGCTGTTCAGTATTTCTGTCATATAGGGCACTTGTAGCAAGTATTTTACCATCACCAGAATCGTATTCAACATTTTCAATTGTCCCGGTTTTCCTATTAATAAAAGCCCGTTTAGTTGTCATTATCCCATATCCCAGGAATAAGTCTAACCTGACATCAGCAGGAGGAACTTCCTGTACAGACATGGCAGAAATGAACTGCTTTGCTGACTTCAGGCATTTATCAAGGTGATCCAGTGCAATTTTGCGTCTATCCTCAGAAGTTTTTATACCAGGAAGAAGTATTTTAAGCGTATTATCTATATCAGGAGAAGCCAAACCCCATTTATTCTTAATCCAGACATCCACATCAAAATAATCTATCATACCGTCCGGATCGTCTGAATAAACTATTGAATGAGAATACAGCGCCGGCAGCATCTGATAATAAGTGGGTAATGTTCCAAGCGCCGGGGGTGGATAAGGCTGCAATTTACCGCCTCTTTGCAACTCTAAAAAAGTATCCAGATAGCCAGCATTCGGTGTTCCCATTACTATAAGTCTGTCAATATCTTCAGATCCCTTCCATGTAACTTCTGGGAGAGATCCGTCTTCGGGCAGAAGCTGGTTGCCATACATTAAATAATATTTTGAAACTAGCCCTCCCATTGAATGTCCTATAATATCGAATTGGACATCAAAATTTTTAACTCCGTAGAGTTTTTCATATTCCTTCTGCAAATATTCTTTTTTTTGCTTAATAAACTCTCCCAGCTGAACCGAACTTTTTGGAATTGGCTGTCTCCAGTCATAAGCAAACTCAAAAAGGGAATAAAAATGTTTTCCTTCAGGCATCGGTCTTGAATCAGAAACATAACCGCCCCTGGTCATAATATCGACAAGGTCTTTATACGCTCCTACCTGAAAAGGTATTCCGCAAATGCTTATCTTCACTGATTCCAAAAGACAACCAACTTCAACATTGTCTTTAAGGGAATCAAGCTTTACTCCATATTCCATCGGATATGCTATTTCATACATCTTCTTGTCAGAAATAGATATCGCGTCAATAGCTCTGAAACTTCCCCAGAGGCTATCCTTTGTTTTGGGATCAATTAAGCTTGATCCAAGAAATCCGTGCACAATTATGAGGGGATTTCTATCCATCCCTTCATAATTAATATTCTTCTTAAACATTTGGACTTGCATTGGATCAGTAATTCTGTCTTCCATCGAAGTATAAGAACCGGTTGACGAACCGCACGAAACGAAAAGTAAAGAAATACAGAGAAAAAGAAGGACATTTAAAGACTTGAATCCAGAAAACATGTAACACCTCAATTTGATTGATTTTTCTACATCATTTTGAAGTATAGGGCATCGGTCTGATTAATCGATAAATTATTATATTTTTCTGACTCTAACAATGGACAAACCTGTAATAGTTCTTGTAATTCTTTCCAGTCCAATAAAATGCACCCTGTTTCCATATTTTGTCAGGCTGGCAGGAAAACAGTTTTCCATTTATAGGATCGTATGATATAACATGTTAGAAAACAAAAAGATCAGCTGGAAGCTCTTTTGCAAACGGAAAACTTTTTTGAGTTCCTGGTTTTTGCACACTTACAGAAGCAACAATACAGGCTCTGCGGGCAGCTTCTTCTTCACTCAAACCAGCGCCAAGGAAGTAAGCAAAACTTCCGATAAAGCAGTCACCGGCACCTGTGGTGTCAAATGCTTTAACATGTAAACCTGGTATATGGGTGTGAGTTTTAGCGTCTACAAACAGGCATCCCTTAGAACCGAGAGTCATAAGCACTTTTTTAACTCCTTTCTTAATCAGAGCTCTGCCGGCATCTACTGCATCTTCAAGAGTTTTTACTGTTCTGTGTGTAAGCAATTCTGCCTCTGTTTCATTTGGACAGAAGATATCAGTCAGTTCAAAATAGTCATTAGAAAGTTCAACTGTAGGAGCAGGAGCCGGATTAAAGACAGTAATTACACCTTCTTCTCTGGCTATCTGAAGAGCTTTTTTAGTTACTTCAAGAGGAACTTCATTCTGGCAGATAAGAATCTTTGATGAAGCAATAGCTTTCCGGGAAGCTTCAACCTCTTCTACAGTTATCAGATCATTGGCTCCAGAAACAACGATAATTGAATTATGCCCCTGTTTATCTACCCAAATCGGAGCAACACCTGAAGACGCTTTGTCAGTAAAATAAACATACTTTGAAACGATATTCAAGTTTTTAAAATTTTCCATAGTCTGCTTACCAAATACATCTTCTCCGAGTTTGGCAACCATTGTTACTTCAGCTCCGAGTTTAGCAGCAGCTACTGCCTGATTTGCGCCCTTTCCGCCAAAGCCCATTTTGAAGTCGGTTCCCATAATTGTTTCGCCCTGCTTAGGAAGACGATCTGTATAAGCAATCATGTCATAGTTACATGAGCCCACAACACATATTTTCGGTTTACTCATTTATCTTATCTCCTATATTAATATTTGATTATAAATTATGCGTATCTTGAAACAATTATTAGAATCAATCCTATGACATAACCGGCAAACATCATTCCGAGAATTTTTCCTGTTCCTTTCGGAGCGTTTTTAAATTCCTTCCAGATAAATACTCCCCATATAGCCGCGATAAGGGTAGCTCCCTGACCAAGTCCATATGAAATAGATGGGCCTGCCGCATTTGAAGCAAGAATACTAAATGAGTTTCCTATACACCAGATAACACCACCGAGAAGTCCCACGAAGTGAATATACGGAGACCCTTTTGTAAAATACTCTTTATAAGTGCAAGGCACACCGGTTATTGGCTTATACATATTTATAGTATTCCAGAGAAGAGATGAAATCATCAAACCAAAACTGAATATTGCTATCGCTGAATAAGGGCTTAAGTTTCCAGGAATGAGTTTAGTATAATCAGAGGTTCCTATTGAAGCCATAACAAAGCGGAAAAAAGTACCCATCAGTATCCCTGCAAGGAGAGACACGACGACTCCTTTAACCACATTAGATGATTTGCCCGTTTGATTTGACTGTAATTTTTTATAAGCAATTGCAGATAATATGATCGCAAGTACAACCAGAGCTACTCCAAGAAAGAGAACAAAAGGATTTCCGACCGGATCCGGAATATAATTGGCTACTACACCGATAACCAGTGCTAAGCCTACACCAATCGGAAAAGCTACAGCTAACCCGGCAATCTCAATCGCTATCACAAGCAAAATATTAGATAAATTGAATATTACTCCACCAATAAAAGCAGAAAAAATGGCTCCGCCTGCAGCCTGCCCCATATCAGCAAAGAAAGGACGGCTGGCATCCCCCATGCTTCCCATAGTCAGAGCAAAAATCATTGCCATTACAAATACACCTATTGAGTAATCCCAATAAAACAGCTGAAATGGCCAACTCTTACCGCTTACAAGCTTCTGTGTGTTAGCCCATGATCCCCAGCACATCATAGTTATTACGCACATGATGACCGCCAATACATACGAGGTAATTATTACCATTTAAATCTCCTGTTATTCCTATTATGGCATTTAATTTTTGCCTGTTTTTATTTTAAAAGATTTTTCCTCATTTGGATTTAGCATAATCAGGGTTCCTGCTTTCTTTGCTGCGAGAAAACCCTCTGGACGACATGTAGCCGGCAGGACAAAAGCGCTCACCTGCTGATCGCCATTGTATAATATCCACCTTGTCGCATATTTAAGATCAGTTGTATCAAATTCTGTAAAAAAAGTTTTCCCGTCAGGAGCAACTATTTCAAAATAAGCTCTCTTCTGGTGCTTATCGATTCTATCAGCAAAAAAAACTATTTCAGGATCATACATTTCGAGTCTATCAAGAGTTTTTATGGGAATTTTGCTTCTAAGCAGGTCTTCATTGAACGCCTTCCACTTGGGTGTAGGTTTTACATGACCAGGAATCGTCTGTCTAAGAACGATCTCAGAATCCGGAATATTCTGATTCATTGTACCGTTTGCAATATACGCATAATTTATATGGCACATATACTGCAAGGGCATCTCAAAACTTCCAAGGTTCTTCATACATTCCTTTCATTTTCATGTTAAACCCGTCAATCTCAAGATCCCAGATCATTTGTCCCATGTATGGCAGAACAACCATTTTACATCTTGAGTTTGCCAGCTCTAGCCCCTCTATTCCCGAATTGTAACGGAAAATCGTGACAGTAAAATCATCGCTTTTATAAATCAATGACGGATTTTTTCCGAAATATTCCCTCTGAAGGTCAATCCTGCCATTCATGTTTTATTTCTCTCAATGTTCTTTTGCATTTTTTATCTCGCTGAAGAAATAATATCCAACATAAATAAAACATAACAGCGGAACGATAAATGCGTGCTGCATGGAGTGGATCGTGTCAGAAACAAGCCCATGCACTGCAGGAATAACCGCGCCACCGACAATTGACATAACAACAACTGCGCCGCCAATTTCTCTATACTTGTTGTCTATTTCCGCAATATTCTCTGCGTAAATTGTTGGACAACAAGAACCAAACAACACACTTACGGCAATAGCAGCATAAATAGCTGTAATATTTGGAACCATGATAACATAAATCAGAAGTAATGAACCTATAACAGAATAGGTCAAAAGCACTTTGATTGGAGCAAATTTAGTCATTAAAAAGTTGGCTATAAATTTGCCTATGAAAACCGCAGCAAAGCTATATATCATAAAGTTAGCAGCACTACGCTCATTTATAGTATTATCTATATTTAGAGCAAGGCGCAAAGTAAAGGACCATACTGTCACCTGCATTCCGACATAAAGGAACTGAGCAATAATGCCTTTGCAGAAACGCCTGTTGTTTATCAGATAACGAAGAGTTTCGGCAGTTCCAGGGTGCAATTGGTGTTTGTCATGTAGAACTTTTTCAACTTTGCACTTGGGATATCTTGTAACAAGAAACAGAATTGCAACAATTACAAGAATGACAATCAGATACATGTAAGGTTGAAGAGTATGGTGCAGATTTTCCATTTTGAAAAGGCGAAGCTGTTCTCCTGACATATCAGCTATCTGGCTATAAAGGCTCTCTCCTTTTTGAAAAACCAGATATTTTCCCAGAATAATCCCAAGCGCTGCCCCGATTGGATAGAAAGTCTGGCTGATATTCAAACGCAATGTAGCATACTTTTGTGGTCCAATCATAGAACTGTATGTATTTGATGCAGTTTCAAGAAAGCTAAGCCCTATAGCTATAGCAAAAATGGCTACAAGAAACATAGTGTAGGTCGCCATTCTCGAGGCAGGAAAAAAGAGCACACATCCTATAATATAGAATGAAAGACCTGTTAGAATAGCAAACTTATAAGTAGTGTTTTTAATAACAAGTGATGCAGGAATCGCGATAATAAAGTAACCGCCGTAGAATGCGCTCTGCACTAATGCTGAAGCAAAGTCGCTTAGAGAAAATACACTCTTGAACTGAGTTATAAGAATGTCATTTAAACTTGCCGCTGCTCCCCATAACGGAAATAGAATAGACAATAGGATGAACTGAAAAATTGGTGTTTTATTCAAAGAACCGTCTGGGTATTGAATTAATTCTTTATCGCTCATTCGAATCTCCCCTCTATTAGCTTTTGAAATTAAAAATTATACTAATTATTTTAAATTAAATCAGTCCTAGGTAAATAGATATCTATATTAAAAACATATTCAGTTAGAGTCAGGATATTAAATATAGCTTCCTTAATGATGGGAAAAAATACGCTCAGGAGCATATGTAAGAGCAACTCCCAGCTCATTTGCTCTTTTAATGACATCAGCATCATTTATAGAGCCAGCCGGAGCAATTATTGCTTTAACTCCGGCTTTAGCCGCAGTCTCAACTGCATCTGGAAATGGGAAAAATCCATCACTTGCCATCGCTGATCCCTCAATCGATTCTTTCCCCTGATATTTCTGACTGTATTTTTCTATTGCCTGTTCAACTGCCCCTACTCTATCTTGTTCGCCGGTTCCCACTGAGAGCGTTTCTCCATTCTTGTATATAACCACGCCGTTTGATCTGACATTTATATTCACATACCAGGCTGCCAGAAGGTCATTGAGCTGTTCAACCGAAGGTCTATAAAGAGACGAATGTCTCCCTGATCTGGCGTTTTCAGCTTCTGCCATCTTGATATCATTAATTGTTCTTAAATTAGTAAGAAGAGGTTCTGCAACAACTATTGAACCATCAGCAAGAGTTTTGAGAGTCCTATGTCTTTTATCTGCTTCTCCGGTAAATCTGGGCAGCTCACAGAGGTTTCCGCATTTAATGATTCTTATACTGCTATTGATCTTAAACTTTGGAGAATCATTGAAAACTTTCATAGCCTCTTCAGAGTAAGAAGGAGCTACAATACACTCTACGAAGGATGACATTATTTCTTCTGCGGTAGCTTTATCAATTAAGCAATTAAAACCGACTGTGCTTCCAAAGGCAGCTCTCGGATCACAATCTCTTGCTTTGATATAAACTTTTTTAACATTTTCGTTTTTCACTGCTACAGCGGCGCCACTGGGATTGACATGTTTCATTACAGCGCATGATGGAGCATCAAAGAATTTGACTATATTTAGAGAATATGAGATATCTTCCAAATTAGTCTGTGAAAGGCCGTTTTTTCCTGTTTTAAGAATTTCCAAACTACCAATGGGTGTTTGTAAATTTGTAGGCTTGTAAAATGCAGCTGGTTGATGAGGATTAGTCCCATATCGTAAGTCATCGACTTTTGTATATTTAATTCCGTCTATTTCCAGTTCGTCTGAAAAATTCCCCGTGTTCCTTGTAATATAATTTGCTCTGGATATCTGCGCTTTCATAATCCCCCTCTAGAGTTAATTCTTAATTCTGAATCGGAAAAAAAGTTATTCTGCAATTACTCCATTTTTACCGCAGGAATAATAAGGATATCTCCAGGTTTTATGGAAGTTCCGCCTTTAAGAGTCTCTTTATTGACCTCAATTATCTGCTTATAATACTTAATAGATCCATAAAATTTTCTGGAAATTTTATATAAAGTGTCGCCTTCTTCAACTATATACTTTATTGATTGTTGTGTTTGGAACGATAGTTGCTGTTTTGCTGTATCAGTGTCAATATTTTTGGATTCCTTGAGTAGATCCAATTGCTTTTGCAATTCTTCATTTTTCTCCTTAAGTATGGCAACTTCTGTGTCAGCGATGACAGTTTTATTGATACTACTGTCAATTGACACAGGAGAATCTCTTGAGATTTCTTTTACAAGGGATTTCTTTGAAGCCTCTATCCATTTTTGTATTATTTTCCTGTCGCTGGAATTAGTATCAAGTTCCAGGTACTTCTCATAATAATAAATAGCTTTTACATAATCACCTCTGTCCTGTGAGATAAGTGCAAGTTTATAACTTGCCTTAGCGGATTTTGGATTTAACTGAAAATATCTCTCATAGAGCTGATAGGCATCTTTAATGTTTCCTTCATCATAAAAATTTTCTGCCTTAATAAATACAGGATGCCTTCCGTCGGGGTTCTCGCTATTATCACAAGAAGAGATAAAAAGATAAAGCAAAATGCAAAATAACTTCAAGATCGATTTAATACTTTTCATAATCCTATATCTTTAAGATTAAGTAAATTAAGATCTTTTAAAGAAATCCCGCATTCTTTGAATAATCTATTATGAAAATCAAAATTCCCGACTTGCACTTTCTTATGTGCATCCACGGCCAATGATATTTTTAAGCCTCGCTCTGCAGCCATAATAATCATTTTCTTATCTGCTTCATACAGTGTCTTTGTGATATTGTGACTGTTTATTTCAATTGCAACTGAATTCTGCTGAGCAATATTCAATATCTGCTCAATCATGCTGTCATCGATTTTAGCATGGCTTGAAATCCATCTCAGGGGATGCCCCAAAATGTCTATACCCGATTCCATAAGTTTTTTATTATGTTCCAGCCAGAAACCAGCAATATCTTTTTCTAAATAACCATATTCATTGCTAACAAAGAGATAGTGAACACTTCCAATTAAAGGATGAAGTTTTCTTCTGAAATATGAGTCGTAAATTAATTTCCCATCCTGTGACATCTCTACTTCCAGGCCGCAATAAATGCTCTTTGAATTGAGCAGAGCAACATTTTTTAGATGCTTTTCAAGCCTTTCGTTGCCAAAATCCCTGTGATTATCGAATATTCTGCTATCTTTAATGTACTCCCATGACCATGCGACTGAATCAGGAAAATATATAGCCATCCCATGATCAGTTATACACACGCCATCGAAATCGCTGGATTCGCTTAATTTCTGCTCATAGAAATCAAGAGAGAGGTCTTTGTCAGCACAATAGCTTCTGTTTGTATGTGAATGAAAATCTATCATAAAACAAAAAAGGCCTAACTTTTTAGGTTTAGGCCGGAATCCTTAGCAAAAAAATCTCTTACTTAGCTGCTGAAGCTGCATTCAATACCTTGGCAAGGCGGGATTTCTTTCTATTAGCCTTATTCTTATGGATTTTCCCGGTCTTGGCTGCTTTATCTAACTTAGAGCTGGCTTCCTTGTAAGTTTCCTTTGAAAGCATGGCATCATTGGCTGCAACGGATCTAAATCTCTTCTCGACTGTCTTCAAAGAAGCTTTGCATGCTTTATTTCTCTGTCTTGCTTTTGCGCTTGTTTTTGCTCTTTTAATACCTGTTTTTGTGTTAGCCATTTCCTTTAACCTTTTACTTTTATATTTTTTGTTAAGAAATATATTAAATATCTTATTTCGTTTATCTTAAAAATTAAGAATGTGTATTATCGCATTAAAAATAGAAAAATCAAGTTTAGTTATGATTGTAATGAAAATGAGAATTGGTATATTTAGGGAAAATGGCTGTAAGTAATTTTGATACAGTGGGTCTCCAGCCCACTTATTTTTTTTAAACAATATAAATGTTCTTGAGGAAAGGAACTAAGAAAGGAGCATAAATATGGCTGGCAACGAACTTCTTAGTCTATTGGAATATGTTGAGCAGGAAAGAGGTATCAGCAGAGACGAGCTCATTGAAGCGCTCGAAAAATCTTTAGCATCTGCCGCTCGTAAAAGCATAGAATACGGCAAAGAGATCAGAGTAAAAGTCAACAGACTCACTGGCCTTATCAATGCTTATGTTGATTTTGAAGTGTCGGAGGGATCGACCAAGGGTGATTATATAAACATTGAAGAGGCAAAAAAATTACGCTCTGATGCCAAAGTGGGAGAAATCGTTTCCAAGGACATTCCGAAAAATGATTTCGGACGGATAGCTGCGCAAACAGCCAGACAAACAATGCTCCAGCAGCTCAAGAAAGCTGAAAAAGCCAGAGTTTTTGAAGATTTCAAGAACAGCATAGGTCTGATTGTAAGCGGAATAGTCAGGCGATTTGACGCAGGAAATGTAATTCTGGATTTTCAGAAGGCTGAAGGAATAATTTCTTCGAAGGATAAAATACCCGGGGATAATTTTATTGCCGGTGAAAGAGTCAATGCTTTATTGGCCGAAATCAATACCTCAGGGTCTGGGCCAAGTCTAATTCTTACCAGGACGAACAGGAATTTCCTGCGCAGGCTTTTTGAACGGGAAATAACTGAAATAGCCGATGGTACTGTTGAAATAAAAGGCATTGCGAGAGATCCTGGTTCAAGAGCCAAAGTTTCGGTGATAAGCCATAATCAGAGAGTTGATCCAATAGGCGCCTGCATAGGGCTAAGAGGGTCAAGAGTGAAAAATGTCATGGCTGAAATAGGTGGAGAAAGAATAGATATAATCAGGTATGATGAAGATATTACTCAATACATAACTAATGCCCTGCAGCCTGCTGTTCCAGGCAAAGTCGATTACGATCATGACAATAAAATGGCAAATGTTTATGTGAATAAAGAACAGATTAAACTTGCCATTGGAAAGAACTGGCAGAACGCCAAGCTGGTCGGACAGCTACTTGGAATAAGAGTAAACATCTTTCCTGAAGAGGAAACCGAATCTCTTTTCGAAAAACAGATAAATGAAGCAGTAAGAACTTTGGCAGAATCATTGTCTGTACATGAGGATATAGCTAAAATTTTAGTAAATAATGGATTTGTTACTCCGGAAGGATTAAGGGGAGCTGAAAAAAGTGATCTGATGACTATTGAAGGGCTCAATGAAGAAATTATTGATGCTATCTTCAAAACTATCGGAAAAACGGTTTAAGACTCTACCCCATATTAAATTTTAAAGTCGGGCGGCATTTATGATACATGCAAAAAAAACTACTGAAAAAGAACTTATAACTGAAACCTACGAAACAACTGTCGAAGAATTGGCGGAAAGTTATAGTTGTTCAGTTGAACTCACAATCAAGGAGCTGAAAAAGCTCGGTGTAAAGAAAAAAGTGTCCACCGATACTATCGAAGACGAATTTCTTGAAAAAGTTTTCGAACACTTCGATAAACTCAAAAAAGAAAAAGGGGAGAAAAGCACTACTGCTAAACCTAAGGCTAAAAAAGCTTCTGATTCTTCAGCCGCTCCTAAAATTAAGTCTCCTGAGTTAGTCCCTATTCCAGCTGTTCCTACTGCAACTGCTGCACCTGCTGCACCTGCTGCACCTGCTGCACCTGCTGCACCAGCTTCACTTGCTGTTCCTTTTGTTCCTGCTGGAACTGAAAAGGAAATTTCCCTCAAGAGTCCAATTACAGTTAAGATGATTGCTGAAGCGATGGGTAAAAAAACTTCTGAAATAGTAATGACCCTCATGCAGATGAATATTCTGGCTTCAATCAACCAGGCTGTTGAAGGCAATGCAGCTAAACAGGTCTGCAAGAAACATGGTTTCACGCTTGTAATTGACAAAGCAGATAAAATTGAAGCGAAGCCTGAGCTATCTATCAAAACAGAATCTCTTCCAGCAAAAGATACCGAAAAACCTGAAAATCTGACGGATAGGCCACCTGTTGTTACATTCATGGGACATGTAGACCATGGAAAAACTTCAATACAGGATGCTATCAGAAAAACACATGTAGTGAAGGGAGAAGCAGGTGGAATAACCCAGCATACTGGCGCATCCGTAATTAAACACAAAGGCAAGACTATCGTCTTTATTGACACTCCGGGGCATGAAGCTTTTACCGCCATGAGGGCAAGAGGCGCAAATGTTACTGACATCGTTGTTCTTGTCGTTGCGGCTGATGACGGCTTTATGCCGCAAACAGTAGAAGCATTAAGCCATGCCAGAGCAGCTCATGTTCCTATTATTGTAGCTATAAACAAAATTGATCTTCATTCAGCCGATCCTGGAAAAGTACTACTCCATATGCAGCAAAATAACTTGACAAGTGAAGAGTGGGGAGGCGATATTGGCGCTATTAAAGTCTCAGCTCTTACAGGTCAAGGACTTCCTGAACTTTTGGATAGAATTCTCCTTGAAGCTGAAATTCTTGAACTTAAGGCAAATCCAAACAAACCAGCAGAAGGAATAGTTCTTGAAGCTGAACTTGAGCAGGGAATGGGGCCCATAGCCAATGTTGTAGTTAAGAGCGGCACATTAAATACCGGAGACATAGTTCTTTGCGCCCAGTTTTATGGAAGGATTAAAGCTTTGATAGATGGACAAGGCGTAAGAGTAAAAAGCATAGGCCCAAGCCTTCCAGCTAAAATAGTCGGCCTTTCAGGCATTCCAAACGCAGGATCTACATTCAAAGTTGTAAAGAATGAGAGAATTGCAGCAGAAGCAGCTGGAACTAAAGCAGACGATGTAAGAGTAAAAGGACTCCACAAAGCTACTTCCGCAACACTGGAAGATCTTTTTACAAATATAAAGAATAATCAGAGAAATGACCTTAATCTTGTAGTTAAAACTGATGTTCAGGGCACTGCTGAGGCCATTAAAGATTCATTAACGAAGCTTCCTTCAGAAAAAATTAAAGTTAATATTGTTCATTCCGCCGTTGGAGGTATTTCTGAAAGCGATATAATGCTCGCTTCAGCTTCAGACGCAATAGTTATAGGATTCCATGTAAAGGTCAATTCAGGAGTCAACGATCTTGCTAAAAAACAAAAAGTCGAAATAAGGCTTTACAGCATTATATATGAGCTCATCGAGGATATCAAAGATGCCCTTGAAGGAAGGCTCGCTCCCGACCAAAGAGAAGTTAACCTTGGAAAAGCTAAAATACTTCAGATATTTGATGTTTCCAAAGGACCAAAAGTATGTGGCTGTCTTGTAGAAGAAGGCTATATCAAGGTCGGCGGAAAAGCTAGAGTCTATAGAAATAAAGAGCTTATATTCAACGGCATAATTCAATCCCTTAGAAGATTTCAAAATGATGTAAAAGAAGTAAAATCCGGTCAGGAATGCGGAATAAGGCTTGACAATTTTCTCGATTTCCAGGAAGGGGATATTATTAATGTCTATGATATAGAATTCAAGAAGGCCTCTTTGTAAGGAATCAGTATATTAGATAAAACGAAATACAAGAGGACTTTCGCATATGAAAGAATCTTTAAGAATGACAAGAATCAATGAACTTCTCCAGCACGAAATAGCTACAATACTTGAGAAAATTATTGATAGAGAAAGCGGATGCCTTGTTTCAGTAACAGAAGTCAACACGACTCCTGACCTGAGATGTGCCAAGGTTTACATAAGTATATTCGGTTCTGCTGAATCAAAGAAAAAATACATGAAGGCAGTTGAGAAAAACAGAATCTATATACAATCCCTTATAGCTTCAGTTATAAAAATCAAATATACGCCGGTTCTTGATTTCGAACTTGACAGAAGACTTGAAGCAGGAGATAAAGTTCTATCTATAATCAATGATCTTGACAACGATAATCCCTCCAATGAGTAGCATTTATAAGACAATTAAAGAACTATCTGACCTTCTTCTTCATTTAAACAACATACTCATTGTGACTCATGAAAGACCTGACGGCGATGCCATAGGTTCTTCATTTGCGCTTCAGCAGGCATTCTTTAATTTAGGGAAAAAAGCTGATATTTATTTTTCAGACACTCTCCCTGAAAGATATCTGCATCTATCAAATGATCAAACATATGTAATAAAGCCAAAACCTGGAGCCAATTATAAATACTGTATAGCTTTGGATTGCGGCAATTACGACAGACTTGCTCTTTATGATAAAAACATCAGAAACAGAGCAGAGATGATTAATATTGACCATCATCCGGATAATGAGCTATTCGGACTTTATAATTTTGTCGACTCAAATGCCTGCGCTACAGCTGAAATTATTTTTGATGTTGTCACATCTGATACAACATGGAAAATAAATAGTCCCTTTGCGAATTTCATTCTTATTGGCATTATGCTCGACACTGGAGGACTAAGATTTGACAATACCAATGCAGGAGTACTAAGAAAAACAGCTGCTCTCATAGATTACGGAGCAGATTATCTTAAGATCATAAAAGAAATGTATTTTGCAAAGCCTCTTGCAATGATGCTGCTAGAAACTGATTCCTGCCTGAATCACATGAAATCTGAGTTTGATGGCAAATTTGTTTATATTCATCTAAGCGACGAATTGTTGAATAAGTACGGAATACAGTACAAGGAAACTGAAGGCATAATTGACAACCTGCGCACAATCAAAGGAGTTTATATAGCTGCCACTATAACAAAACTAAATGACGGCTATAAAATTTCTCTTCGTTCAAATAATATAACATACCCCGTGAATCAGATAGCAAAAGAACTTTCGGGAGGCGGACATAAGCTTGCTGCAGGCTGTTTTGTCAAATCTGGAGACTATTTATCGGTCGAAGCTCTAATGTTAACTAAAGTAAAGTCTCTTCTTGGATACTAACGGTTAGAGTACATATTGCTGTAATAGTTCTGGTAAGCCCCGCTTGTTACATTCTCAAGCCATTTTTTATTGTCCAGATACCATTTAACCGTTAACTCAATACCCTGTTCAAATGTAACAGATAGTTTCCAATTTAAATCTGACATTATTTTGCTGTTATCAATGGCATATCTTCTGTCATGGCCTGGCCTGTCTTTAACAAATGTGATAAGCGATTCAGGTTTGTTAAGTATCTTTAGAAGTATCTTGACAAGTTCAAGGTTTGCCTTTTCATTGGATCCTCCAATATTGTATACTTCTCCACTTTTTCCTTTATTAAAAACTTCCCAGATTGCAGTGCAGTGGTCTTTTACAAAGAGCCAGTCTCTTATCTGCATACCATCTCCATAAACAGGCAGGTTTTTGTTTTTGAGTATATTATTTATACAAAGAGGAATCATTTTTTCAGGGAATTGATAAGGACCGTAATTATTAGAACACCTTGTTATAACCGTATCAAAATCATAAGTATGGTTAAAAGCTCTGACAAAATGGTCAGCTGAAGCTTTGCTTGCGCTATATGGCGAATTAGGTAAAATATTAGTCGCTTCTGTAAATTTACCAGTCAGGCCAAGCGATCCATAAACTTCATCAGTAGAAACCTGCAGAAATCTCTTTACATTGAATTTACGGGAAGCTCTAAGAAGACTCAATGTTCCCATAATATTTGTCTTAAGGAAAATATCAGGATCGGTAATTGATCTGTCCACATGTGATTCAGCCGCAAAATTTATTACTCCCTCTGGTGAATATCTTTCAAAAGTATCTTCAACTTTATTAATATCGCAAATATCGCCATGAATAAATATGTGTCTTTCATTGTTTAAACAATCGTCAAGGCTCGCAAGATTTCCAGCATAAGTAAGAGCATCATAATTTATTACATTTATATCATCAGTTTCATTAAGCAGCATTCTGACGAAATTAACTCCAATAAAACCTGCCCCTCCTGTTACCAGGATATTTTTCATTTCTGAACTCCGACTGCGGATTTTGAAGCCTGATATTGCTGTATAAGCTGTGCCATTTCTTTATCCAGTTCATTGCCTTTGTCTATAAGTACTACCATTTTGGGATTGGCATTTAATTCCTTGGCCATTTTTTCATGAAGGTCAATAATCGCCTGGTGGAGAACCCTAAGATTGGGATCTGATTTAATTAAATCTACCCTTGTCTGATAGATAGACATGGATACCTGACGCCTCTGATTAATTAAATCGTTTATCTTTTGCCTGAATGCTTCATCTTCAGTTAGTTTCGCAACTTTTTCATCTTTTTGGTCTATTGTTGGTAGTGGTTGTTCAGCCGCATTAAGGCAACAAATAGATAAACTTAAGAACATCAATACTAATATCGCTTTCTTCATTAACTAATCCTTGTCTAAATTTTAGTAATATCATCCTCACTATAATACTCTCTTAAAATTTCTCCAGCCAGATATAAAGAACCAGCAATAAGAGTTTTTGAATTTCCTGCCATATCAAGAGCTTCTTTTGCAGATTTTACAGCCGCGCATTCAGTCGAAAAAGACTTTATATTATTCATTAGTTTTATAATGTTTATCGGTTGGTAGCTTTTACGCTCCGGAGAAATTGGAGTAAAAATAAATTTTTCAGCAATTGCTGAAAGAGCAAGAATAGCTTGTTGAGGGTTTCTTTCCTGCATGCATCCGAATATCACAGTAAATTTCTGATTTGGAAAAATTTTTCTTACCGAAGAAAGTAGCGCTTCTATTCCTTCTTGATTATGAGCACCGTCAAGAATTTTGCCGTCAGGCAATATATGGCATCTGGCATGCCACTTTATATATTTCAGAACTAAAAGAGATTCCATTAAATTGAAATTATAAATACGGGATAAATACTTGAGGATTGAATAAGCCAAAATCATGTTATGTTTCTGATAAAGCCCCGGCATCGCGAGAAAATAATTTCTTTTTTCTATGTCTCCTTTAATAAAAAAATTCCATCCAGAACAAGAATCTTTTTTGAGTTCTTCAAATCTCAGCACTTCAGGATCAAAAAAGTATATTGCAGACTCAAGTTCTTCAGATCTTTTGATAATTACACTCAATGGATTTTTCAGGATATTTCCCAGAAATAATGGAATACCTTTCTTTATTATTCCGGCTTTTTCAAAGGCAATCTTTTCGAGCATATCGCCAAGATACTGCTGATGATCATAATTAATACCTGTTATAGCTGTAACTATTGGGTCAACAATATTTGTCCCGTCAAGACGCCCCCCCATACCTGTTTCCCAAACAACAAAATCACACTTCTTACGACGATAATATATTAATGCTATGGCAACAGTTGCTTCAAAAAAAGTTATCTTAATATTCCGTTTGTATAATTCTTCGATATAAGGCCAAATCTCATTGATTATCAAAACAAGCTCAGCTTCGCTGATACCGGAATTATTAAATCTGAAGCGTTCCCTTATCGTAACAAGATGGGGTGAACTAAAAAAACCGACTCTGAAGTTTGCTGCCTCTAAAACTTTAGAGAGAATAGCGCAGACCGAGCCTTTGCCATTGGTTCCGGCAATATGAATAAATTTCTGACCTTCTTGAGGGTTTCCCAGGAACTTAAGGAGTTCAGAAAGGTTCTGCAATCCTAGTTTAATTCCGAATTGCTCCAAGCTGTAAAGTTTCTTAAGCGAAGTGCGCAAATTATGCATATTGATAAGTTACTTTGTGTCTGAGATTTCTGCAATCATGGCACATGAATTCCTTAAGTCCATAGGCAACAGCGCTCTTGGAATATTTTGATATAGTTATGTCATCTCCTTCATCTAAAGTAATAATATCTTTGCAGTTATCTGCTACCATTATTGCTGGACCTCTTAGTATCTTCACCTTTATAGAACTCGAATCAGGAATGATTAAATGCGCTTCTCTTTCTCTTGAATTACTGAACGCCATACCGAGACCAGATCTGAATGCAGTACCGGTTATGCTTCTAAAATATGCTGTGCTGCCATGGGGAGTTGCTACCCCGAATGAATCGCTAGCTGCTTCTCTTATGTATAGTTCGTCATCTATTATCACCGAATATCTTATAGCTGTAACACGCTGGCAATTATGTATAAAAATATCGTTAAGAGCTATAAACTCTTTATCATTGCATTTCGCTGAAATCTTTATCATCGAGGACATTTCAAGAATTCCTTCCAAGTATCTTCTGATAATTTCTTCAACAAAATGCCGTGGGCACAGAGGAGCTGTTCTAATATCCCTTATCGGCAATTTAGGTATCCCTGGAAATTCTCTTTCCGCAGCAAGTAATGTCCCGTCGCCGCCATAGGTAATAACAACATCGGGACATCGATTATCCCTGATTACATCGATATCATACTTGTGGAGCAGCGGTAAAATGTCTTCAGAGTATATACCCAGAAGGATTGCTTTTATCATTTAAATACCCTTTATTCTTTTTGTTTTTTATAGCATAGAAAACAGTAAAAATACACAGACACACCAAAACCACAAGCCCCAAAATTTGAGAAGTTCCTGTCTTCAGATATTTCTCATTCACAAAACTGACACTAAGTATCTGCAGTACCGCAGTAAATATTCCTGCTATGGCGCCTCCGGCAATTAATCCTGAAGCAATAACTATACCTTTCTGTTTTCTGAAAGTTTTAATTTTTTCATCTTTAGAAGATGTTTCGACTATCCATGAGAGGAAACCGCCGACAATAAACGGCGTAGCCAGGCTCATGGGAAGATACATTCCCATTGCAAAAGGAAGAGCCGATATTCCGCAAAGAGTAATTGTGACTGAAACAGATGCTCCAATAATGTAGAATATCCATGGAGTTGCTTCTCCTGCGATTAAGGGCTGAAGCACGCTGGCCATAGCGTTTCCTTGGGGCGCAGGAAGCGCGTTAGACCCGGTAAAGCCATATGCCTTATTGAGTATCATAAAAGCAAAAATAATTATTGGACTTGTTACAATAACAGCTACTATGCCCCAAACTTCAAGTTTTTTCGGCGTACATCCAATTAAGTATCCTACCTTATAGGCTCCAGCTATATATCCTGCCTGTCCAAGCATTGAACAAACGACAGCCGCGACTATAAGAATCATAATAGCAGCAGTCGCGCCGCTTACTCCCACAGAAGAGAAAATAACAGCACTTACTATGAGCATAAGAATAGTCATACCCGACACAGGCTCGATGTTAGTATAACCAATCGATATTGCCGCCACAATAGAAAAAAGACAACTGAATATTATAACAAGCCCTGTGGATATACCAGTGAGCATAAAACTCTGATGAGCAGCCCTGAAATAGATAAAAATTGCAATAAGTACAATATTAATTATTATTGCAATGAAAACGGTTCTCATAGAAAGATCCAAATCAGTCCTTTTGGTCGTTGCCTCATGTATCGCCTTATGACTTATTATATCCCGGACGGCCTGAACCATTGCCTTTCCTATAACATTAAGCATCTTTATAAGGCCGATAATACCTCCTGTAGCAAGAGCTCCTACTCCTATAAACTTAACATAATGAGAATAGATATATTCTGGAGTTTGTGGAACAAAACCTACACTGCTTCCTGAAAACAAAACTGATATTAAAGGAATGCATACAAAACCGCCAAAAACTGAACCTGCGGCAATTATCGCTGAATACCTCAATCCGGTCAAATACCCTATTCCGAGAAACGCTGCGCTCACATCTATGCTGAAAACCATTTTATATTTGTCAGCTAGAGCTTTCCCCCATTCAAAAGCTCTTGTGGAAAAAACTTCATTCCACCATCCTATCGCTCCTGTTACCAGGTCGTATATAAAACCTATTATCCCGGCTACAACCATGACTTTCGCGGAAGAACTCTGTCCGGAAACAAGTATTTCAGAAGTTGCAACACTTCCCGGAAAAGGATATTTCCCGTGCATGTCCTGCACAAAGTATTTACGGAAGATTATCGATACTAAAGTTCCCAGCACGCCTCCGAGAATGAGAGTTAACAGCAAATCCCAGTATGAAACATCGAATTTAAGTATAATAAAAGCAGGAAAAAGAAATGTTCCTGTAGCCATTACTGCTGAAGCTGTAAAAGGAATATAAGACATCATATAATTTTCACCATACGCGTCAGGTCTTTTTAGGTACATTGCAAGACCCACAGCAATAATGGCAACCGGAGTATCTGCAGAAATTCCCAATCCTAATTTCAACGCCAGATACATCAATGCAAAGGTAAAAATTATCGCGAAAACAAACCCTAGCCCCACACTGTAAAGATTTACTTCCCGATAAGTTTTGTCAGGAGAAAGAACCGGAATATAAATTTCGTCTTTTCTTAATTCTCTATAGGCATTTTCAGCAAGTCTAGCCATTTATCTCCATCTCCCTATATTAATTTCCATAGAATTTGTTGCTTTCATCATAATAAAGTGTTATTACCCTTATTATGATAACAATTAAACTGTTTATAGGACAGAATTCTTCCATAATTTATCCCCCTTATCGATTATTTCCTTTCATTTATCATTCATGATTCTACTAGTTTTAAATAAACTATCAAGAATCCTTTAATTTTTGATTTTAAAGACTATTTTTCTTAAAAGAAATTATTAAGGAAGTTTCTATGGATCTGAATATAACTGTTCTGGGAAGCGGCAGCGAAGGTAACGCTACGGTCGTATCTCTTGGAAATTTTGGTGTTCTGATTGATAATGGTTTCAGCAAAAAAGAATTATTAAGAAGGCTCTCTGTAAGCGGAATCTCACCGGATACTATAAAAGCTCTAATAATCACCCATGAACACTCTGACCATATCAAAGGAGCTAGAATTATAGCTGATGCATTGGACATAGAAACTTTTGCCAATACCTTTACTGCAAATGAAATGAGAAAAGTTTCATGCCTTGGCAAGAAGCATAAGTCTTTTCTGACAGGCTCTCCTTTCATTATTGAAAATTTCAAGATAACACCTTTCAGAATATCTCATGATGCTATCGAATCCGTCGGATTTGTTTTCGAAACAAAAGGAATCAAAATCGGTTATGCTATGGATGTCGGAACTCTTGACACTCTTACAAAACAGAGGCTGAAAGGCTGCGATGTGATTATGCTTGAGAGCAACCATGACAAAAAAATGTTAATGGAGTCAACCAGACCTTTCTATCTTAAAAAAAGGATTCTCTCAAGAACAGGCCACCTTGATAACACCGAAGCAATTGGAGCTTTTTCAGAATTAGTAACGGAAAATACCAGAAAAATAATGCTCGGACACATCAGCTCTGACTGCAATCTTCATTCGATAGTAGAAGGAATGGCTGTCTCAAAATTACGCTCCATGAACCGTTCAGATATTACCGTTAAACTGATGAAACAGCATCAACCCTCTGTCCCTGTTCTAATTTCTTAGGATAGCAAGGATGCACCATCAAAGTAAATCAAGACCATCCTTTCATTGCATAAATTTATAATTTCTCGTAGAAACAACTTGGATTTTTACTTATATGCCTTATTGAAAATAATAAGAAATTAAAAACTCAGCTTTTTTTGGCTCATTTGATAATCATCCAGCCTAAGTTTTGTAGGAAATTGAAATGAAAAGATATATAACTTTCTCTATCGTCCTTGTAACCGAAATTCTAATAATATTTTTGCTGCACTTTTTCTATTCCTCAAATGGAACTGAGCCTCAAAACATCAGAAAGGATGTCAAATTGGAAAAGCAATTTTCAGCACTACCTGCTGAAAATAAATATTTTGAGCATACGGTTAAATCAGGTGATACTTTATGGAGTATAGCAAAATGTTATAATATCTCTGTAAAAATACTCAAAGAAGAGAATAATCTCGAAAAAAACTCAGCGCTTAAGATAGGACAAAAAATTCAAATCCCTGAGATAAAGCCAGAAACATCAGAGCAAAGCTAGATATTCGTTCACATCCAGAATGAACGACAGAAAAGTTTGTAAATCAGAGCTCCTATTACTCCTCCGAAAATAGGGCCTACTATTGGTATCCATGCATAACTCCAATCTGAATTTCTCTTGCCTGGAATCGGAAGAATAGCATGCATTATTCTTGGAGCAAGGTCTCTAACGGGATTAATAGCATATCCAGTAGGTCCTCCGAGAGATAACCCTATAGCAAAAATAAGTATTCCAACTGCTATTGGACCAACTCCGGCTGAAAGGCCATTATGAGTATCAGAAATGCCTAATATGCCCATCAAAAGCATAGCAGTGCCTATTATTTCAGTCATAATGTTGTGCTTTGCTTTTCTTATAGCAGGCATCGTGCAGAAAACTGAAAGCTTAAAATCAGGATTATCAGTTACTCCCCAATGGGATTTATAAGAAAGGAAGACCAGAAATGCTCCTATGCATCCGCCTATGAATTGCCCGGCTATATAAGAAAAAGCTGAACTCAGCGGCAAATTACCAACAACTACCATAGAGATTGTCACAGCCGGATTGAGATGGGCTCCGCTTACCCATCCTGTCACATATACGCCCATTGTTACAGCAAAAGCCCATCCTGCTGTAATAACAATCCACCCGGAATTTTGACCTTTGCTTTTGCTTAAAAGAACATTTGCCACTACACCGTCTCCTAGCAGAATCAAGATCAAGGTACCAAGTAATTCTGCGGAAAAAGTAGTCATCATCCAATTCATTTTTCACCCCACATTTTTTGTTTTTTGGTATTATGGAAAATCATTATAAAAGTTTGAAACTGGGCAAATCCTGACTGTCTACCAATCCAACGACTATTCCCTGTCTATCTACAACTACTATGTCGTCTACTTTGTTCTTCTCAATCACATTCAGGACATCAACTGCCAACTGATCTGAATGGATTGTAGAAGGATTACGCGTCATGTAATTTTTTACAGGGTTGTTTAACATATTCTCTTCATCGAAGTGCCTTCTTAAATCTCCATCAGTAAAAATACCCAACAGCAAACCATTATCATCAATAATTACTGCCGAACCGGTCTTAGCTTTTGTCATTTTTAAAATAGTTTCTTTTACTAATAATTCCTGAGTAACTGTAACAAGTTTGTGAGAATTTCTTGATCTCATTATGTCTGAAACACTAAGAGTCATTGTTCTCCCAATAGCTCCTGAAGGATGAAGTTTTCCAAAATCTTCTTTTGTAAAACCTCTGATCTCTAGAAGAGCCATTGCAAGAGCATCACCTAAAACAAGCTGAAGCGTGGTAGAACTTGTCGGAGCAAGATTAAAAGGACAAGCTTCCTTATCAATTTTTGTATTTATTACTATATCCGCCCACTTAGCCAATTTTGATTCAGAAATACCAGTTAAGGCAATAACTGGTATTTTTAAGCGTTTTGCAAAAGGTAGTATTGTAAGCAGTTCATCTGTCTCTCCGCTATAGCTTAGAGCTATAAGAATGTCATTATCGCGAAGCAGACCAAGATTCCCATGCATTGCTTCCACGGGATGGAGAAAGAATGATCGCGAGCCTGTGCTGGTAAGGGTAGCACTAATTTTATTTCCTATTATTCCGCTTTTGCCGATACCGCTAACTATTATTTTGCCTCCATTATCAAGAATACTTCTGCAGACAAAAACCATCTTTTCGAAGTTTTCATCAATCCTATCTCGATAAGAAGTAAGTTCAGATATTTCAATATCAAAAACTCTTTTTGCCTTCTCAGCAATAGTCCCCATAAAAATTCCTTGTTAATTATATTGCCTTATTTACTTGAGATTTATAACCTAAAAAGCAAAAGAATAAAGCGGCTTAATCTAGAAAAGAAATTCTTATAGAAAAATAAACTTTATTGATTCTTATTTTTATCAGGCTAAACTTTAAGTCATTAGCAATTCAATTATGGTTAGTTATGAATTTAGTTTATATCGCTCCGACTAAAAAAGATTTTGTTATAAAACTACTGAAAGACTATTTTGAAAATGTTACCTGTTTTGATTCTATTGATGATTTTCAAAAGTCTGATAATGAATTTGATGTTGCCGTTTTCTCCACTCTGCTTGGAATGGAAATAATAGAGTCATATATTAAAGTTGCAAGGCAATCTGATAAAATCTATGTATTCCCGATATTTTTCGAGGAAGATGGGAATTTTCTATTTTATGAAACTCCAATTGCAGCGGCTAAACTTAAAGAGCAGGTTATAGCTATAAAAAGCCTTTGCACGGAAATAGAACACCATCATTATTCCACTTGGGAGAATAGGATACTTGCTTATTTCTACACACGCCCGGATTTTACAATTGCTCCAAAACTAGACAAACAAAAACCGATGTTCTACTACTACCCTCTGGTAGAACAGTTCTATGACGGTCAGGAAGATTACTTTTACTGGCTTGAGGATATGGCTTCTCAGAATATCCTGTCAAAAGTCAAACTAGTTGACAGGATTTTCTGCTGTCCTTATTGCTTTTCAGCTCTATTAAAATTCAGTGACCATTGTCCAAACTGCGGAAGTATAAATATAAGAAATGAAAAGTTTATTCACTGCTTCACATGCGGATATGTGGGACCTGAAAGCAAATTCCTGAAAAACGAAAGGTTTGTATGCCCATCATGCAAATCAAAACTAAAACTAATAGGCCAAGATTATGACAGGCCTCTTGAAAATGGCGTTTGCAATGACTGTGGGACATATCATATTGAGAGTAAACTTAAAATAGAATGCTTGACCTGTCATAAGAGCTGCTCAACCGAAGACTTGAGCAAAAAACTCATTTATGAATATAAACTTACCGAATACGGCAGAAATCAGATAAGATTCGGCACAATAAATTCTATAAATCTAATTGTTAATGAACTTAACTACCTAGAAATAAATCATTTCATTTTCAACATTGACTGGTATATAAAAATACAAAGAAGATATCCCGAAGACTATTTCAGTCTTATCGCTCTTAAATTTGTACTCGATGAAACAACTTCTGCGTACGATCTTATTCTAGAATTTTCAAAAATGCTCCGTCAGTTATTTAGAACAACGGATCTGTGCTCCAAATTAGATATAAATTCATTAATTTTCTTCTTTCCGAAATCAGATGCGCAAGCCTTACAATCTATTCAAAATAAAATCCAAACCTTCCTAAAAAACATATCATTAAACAAAGGCAAATTTGACATTAAAATAGCTTCATTCTCTTCAACCAAAGAAAATATTTCAGATAAATCAGCTGAAGAGCTCATAGCAGCTATCGCTGGCCAACTATGAACAGATATTGGAATGAGATCCTCTATTACCTGACAATGTACTGGAACTATGAAGAATACTGGAAACTGTATGTCTTTGTCTTCCCTATCGTTATTTTCCTTGAGATACCGCTCTACTTACTAATAATTACTTCTTATATTAAAAAATTTTGGAATGATGTATTTCTCTGGTCTGCTCCGGTGAACTATTTCCCGACTGTCAGCTGTATAATAACATGCTATAACGAAGGAAAAGCCATACTCGACACAATCCGATCCCTGGTCGAACAACTTTACAAAGGAAATATAGAAATTCTGGTCATGGTAGACGGTTCTGACATCAATAAATCTACTTATCTAGCTGCTTTGAATTATGCAAATAAGTATCATGCTGAGAATAAGTACAGTTCTCGTTATATAAGGGTAATTCCAAAAAAATTACGCGGCGGCAGAGTCTCATCAAACAACCTCGGCTTATCCATTTCAAAAGGAGAGATAATAATAATTGTCGACGGCGACTGCTCTTTGGATAATGATCTGGTAGCTTCTGCTGTCAGAGGTTTTGCGAATCCTAATGTTGTAGGGTCATCAGGAAATATCAGAATTAGAAACTGGAATGCAAGTCTGGTTACAAAATTCCAGGCTCTCGAATATATGATCGGGTTGCAATTATCAAAAACCGGTTTGGCAGAACTCGGAATGCTCAATAATATATCTGGAGCGCATGGAATATTCAGGAAAAGTTTCATACAGGCTATAGGTGGCTGGAAAAACGGAACTGCTGAAGATCTCGATATGACAACAAGGATCAAAGCATATCTCAAAAGTTATCCTAATCTCAAAATCATTCATACATATGAATCTACAATGCATACAGACGGACCTGAAAGCTGGAGCAAACTGCTCAAACAGCGCCAAAGATGGGACGGCGATCTTTCTTTTCTCTATTTCAAGCGTTACAGAAAAATACTAAGACCCAAAAATATTGGATGGAAAAACCTCTTTGCTATTGTTTGGTATGATTTTATGTTTTGCCTGTGCGTTCCGTTCCTGACTATCATTTATACCATATGGCTTTTTTTTAAATTCTCTCCAAGCTTTGCTAGTACTATGCTCATATTGACATATATCTATTACTTGTTTTCTACTACTGCTCTATTTTTTCTTTACCTGGCATTTGTATCTGAAAGAAAGAAAAATGATATAAAATTTTTACTTTATCTACCGCTTATGCCTATTTATCAATATATAATGAGAATAAATACAGCTTATGCTACGATTCTTGAGTTTGTTCTCTCAACTCATAAAGACACTAGCATGGCACCCTGGTGGGTAATCAGAAAAACAAATTAAACTTAATAAGTAAAGCTAATGAGTTTCAATTTTAAACATAAAGATCAAAAACTTCAGCAATCTCCAAGCTATGCTCCTGGCAAAAGACATCTGTCTAAAGTTTACTGGTATCTTCTGCTTATAATGATTCTCTCTCCCTTTGTCTATCTTGGTTACAAAATTTTCACTGATACATTTCTGATGAGTGCGAATGGGCATATTATGTTTGGCGAGGTTGTTCTTCGCTCCCCTTCAAATGCATATGTTGACCAGGTACTTTTAACTCCCGGAGATTCTTTTGAGAAAGGTCAGTCTTTGATGCTGCTTTCCAGTCCACAGCTCTTATCTGAGCTTAGAACTCTGGATGAAGAAATCCTCACACTAGAAGAGAAGAAAAAAAAACTGCTTAGTGATGATTCCGAATTAAACCATCTGCTAATTGCCAGAACAGAAGCCGCAAAATATATGGAATCCAGTAAATATTATCTCAAAGTATGGGAAGACCTTAAATCAAAAGGGCAGACAAGCATTGCAAATATAGAAAAAGCTCTTTATGATCTGAACACTGCTACTCAAGGCTACAAAGCTTTAGATAGAGAGATTGCCAAACTCCAAACTAATAAGAAACTTCAGAGTGAAGAATATTTTGACAAGAATATAAGAGCAACGGAAGCAAAGATTAAAATACTTAAAACATCTCTCGAACTCTTGACGATAAAAGCTCCTGAAGCAGGAACTCTGGCAAAAGTTGTTATTCATGAAAATGAATATGTAAAAGATGGCCAAGACATTGCAATCATAGTTGTTAACAGAAACATTTACATAATAGCCTATGTGGAGTCCAAATTCCTATCAAAGAAGCTCAAAGCAAATCAGGAGGTTAACATTTTATTTCCTGATGGAGAAAAGATAAAAGGAATAGTTTCAGCAACGCCCATTTTCGCTGAAATGGATCCATCAAGATCAAACATAGTATCGAGCGATAAAAAGAAAATCCTTATAAGGGTACTCCCTAAAGAAAATATTCCTCATAAATACAAGATTGCCTGTCTTCCTGTCGACATTCTCTTTTATTAATCTCCAAGATAGAAACAACCTTAAAGGAAAATGCTCTGCCTGTACCAATAAATATATTTCTTTTCTGGGGGGGGGAAAGCTTTCGCTATGAGTAAAGATTACCTGGAAGAATATCCTAACTGCTATACCAAATAAATATTCATTGATAATTCAGCGCAAATACAACCAGTTTACAGGTATAGTCTTTTTAAAACCCAAATTCAGGAAAAAGGTTTCTGAATCTTTATTTTCATAACCCAGATATAGGAAAGGAAGTTTGCCTGCATTTCTTATTTTTGAAATCAGTCTGGTACAGACATTTGTACCTAATCCCTGATTCCTATATCCATCCAGAACAGAAAGACAGCCAATAGCTCCATCATCATGCGTAAGAATCCAGGCAACAAGTTTGCCTTCTTTTCTTATACAGGCAGTATATCCCTTCATAATTCTTTCTTTGATATAGTTCTTTGTAAGAGCCATCTTGTAAGCTACATGCTCATAAACAGTATCGATATCTGAAATTTGTAACGGAAGGACTTCCCCGTGAACATCAGGAATTCTTGCATCCATTGGAAGATAGTACTGATAAGTGCGAATATCCCAGTGTTTTCTCTTTACTTTTAGAAGATGTGGAATAATCCAATCCTGAACTGCTGCAAAATAATTGTCTTCAGGTTTGAGCTTAGGCAATAGCTGCTTAAGTTCACTTTCATTTTCACTATCCAAATAAACCCATGGATAATCACTTATACCTCTTACTATTACAGAGTTCCCTACCCTCTCTGCACTATAAACAGGATTTTCGTCTACAAAGTTCAATAAGCTTAAATTTCTCTTGAAATTGGTTTTAATGTAATTCACTACTTGTGACACTTGTTCCATAATACCGGATGTCCTTTTCGTTTTTGGATGTGGTAATTTAATTATTCCACGAAATATTGTCTTTTAATCTTTTATAATCAAGCTTGATAATAGAAATAGAGCAAAGTTATAAAGACAGAATGAACTTCAAAATTAAAATGAAGGAACTACTTCTTTATTACCGGATCCCATAATAAGCACATTGGGATTTCTGTTTATGGAATCAGACAGATCAGTTATACTTTCAGTAGCCGTTTCAATTGAACCTGAGATATTATTGATATTCGTTTTTGCTGAGTGCATAAGCTGTCTGGCTCTAAGGGAAGTTTCGGCGATTTTTGCTTTTTTGACTTGTTCGTTAAGTTCCAAAGAAAGATTTTTTACCTGATTTGCTGCAACCTCTATGTCATCAATTATATTCTCGAGTTTTTCTTTAGTAATTATATCATTAAATTTTTCAGACATTTGGGCTAGATTAACAGATATCTTTTCGGTTTCTTTAATAAAATTAGCTACTTGCGGCCCTTCAAGGTATTTATTAATAGTATCCACAGTACTTACAACCTTGAGAAATATCCCATCGATTTTAGAAAGTTTCTCAAGAGAAGAATTAACTTTATTCATAAGATCAGTAAGAAGAATCGGGGGCGTTGAGGGGATAAAAAGCAAGTGCCCTGATGGAAGTTTAGGGGCAGGTATCTTATAGGTTTCTTCAGGAAAATATTTTATTTCCTGATAAAGATTACCTGTAATGCCTTCATATCTTAATTGACAGCAAAGCCCATTTTTAACCTCATCATCAAGAAAATCAGCAAAAGAATGAGTAGTATCGCTGCCGGTGAAGGCTATCGCTTCAGATGAAAGATTCATATAAATAAATATATATTCTCCCCTTGGAGATATTTGAATAGAAGAAACCTGTCCGATATTTACTCCGTTGAACTTAACCTTGGCACCGACTGAGAGACCTTGCACCGATGAGTTAACTACTGTCATGCATCTTGTTTTACTTTGAAACAAAGATAAACTTCCAAGCAAAATGGCAACTATCACAATCAGAATAAAAGAAAGAACTACAAAAATCCCAAGCTTGTATTTATTTGCTAGATTTGACATATTTTTATCCTAAATATTTTCTATTCAAAAAGTTTCTGACCCATTCATTTTTGCTGTTGCCTTTCAGGCTCTGCGGTTCACCTTCATCGAGAATGCATTGGCACTTTTTATCTACTATTATAACTCTATCTGCTACAGAGAACAGACTCTCCAGTTCATGAGTGACAATTACAATTGTAACGCCTGTTTCGTTATTTATCTTTAAAATTAGATTATCAAGTTTTGCAGAATTTATAGGATCCAGCCCTGCTGAAGGTTCATCAAAAAACAAAATTTCCGGATTCAAAGCTAAAGCTCTTGCGAGAGCTGCCCTTTTCTTCATTCCTCCGCTAAGTTCGTAAGGCATGAATTTTTCATATCCTCCTAGTCCTACAGTATTGAGCTTTATCTTAGCAATTGAATTAATAGTTTCCTTTGGGAAAGTCGTATATTCAAGAAGCGGCAACGCAATATTTTCTTCGATAGTTAATGAACTGAAAAGAGCTCCAGACTGATAAAGAATACCAAAACTCTTTCTCAAAGTTGCAAGCTTAAAATCATCAGCAGTAACTATATCAATCCCATTGATAAATATTTTGCCGTTGATTGGCTTGTGCAAACCGGTTAGGTGTTTTATTATAGTGCTCTTCCCGCTTCCGGAACCTCCTAATATCGCAAATATTTCTCCTTTCATGACAGAAAAGCTAATATCTTTCAGCAGGACGGATTCTCCATAACCTATAGTAAGATGCTCTACTTTTATAACTTCTTTTTGTTCTGACATATATATCCTAATTAAAAACCAGCGTCAAAAGACCATCCGCTACTACAATCATAAATATCCCGCTAACGACAGAAGAAGTTGCAGCCCTCCCCACTCCTTTTGCATCGCGGTCTGCCTGATAACCTCGCAAACACCCTATTCCAGCTATTAAAATGGCAAAAATTATACTTTTGGAAACACCCTCCATCACATTAGCGAAGGTTATCGCTGAAATCGTCCTTGAGAAAAATTCCGGAAATGAAAGACCGCCTTTCAAAACAGCCGAAATCGAACCTCCGAGTATTCCGGCAATATCTGCAATAATAGTAAGCAGAGGCATTACGCATGCAAGCCCTATTATTTTAGGAACTACAAGAAACCTTGAGGTAGTAAGCCCCATTGTTTCCATCGCGTCAACCTCCTCGGATACTTGCATCGTGCCTATTTCGGCTGCAAAAGCTGAACCGGCCCTGCCTATGCATACCATTGATGTCATAAGAGCTCCAAGTTCCTTAGTCATTGCAAGCCCAAGCAGATCCGAGGTAAATATCGAAAGTCCGAACCTTCCCATCTGCACCACGCCCTGGTATGCAATAATAGCTCCTGTGAGAAAGCAGACTGCAAAAACTATCGGTACAGCGTCTGCTCCTGTTTTTTCCATGTAGTAAAGGGTTTCTTTCCACTGTATTTTTCTGGGATGTAAAACCGAATAAATCATTGCTGATGTAATTTCTCCGGTAAACCCCAAAAAGGATTTTATATCATTGAAAAATTTTATAGCTCCTTCACCGATGGATACTAAAGCCGAAGGGCTTTTCTGTGTCTTATGTCTTACTCTAACTTCTGTGTGGGTTTTAATAAAATCAAGTTCTTTTAAAAGCAAATCAATGTCATGGGAAGAATTAATAATCTGAACTTTTACGCACTTTGCGTTACAAAAAGAAACACATGCATCAATAAAGCTTAAGTTATATTTTAAACCTGGACCGAGGTTCTTTATATCTATTATTAGATTTTTTACTTTCTTTGCTTTTAACAATTCCTTGAAATAATTGAAGTTATCCCTAAAAGAAGCTTCATCCAGATCATTAACATCAAAACCGGATAAGGTCAAAATATCGCTCTCCTGTTTTATAGCTATACCATTTGGACTGTAATTGGTTTTGTTTTCCTGAACCATATATTTTGAGATTAAATAATATTGATTGTTGACTAACAAATCGGGTCGTGTATAGTAAAGCTCTTTTCTAGTCGAATCCGGCAAGCAAAAGAGTGTTATGCTATACTTTATATAAGTTATTTTAAGGTAAAATGCTAGGTTTATAACCTTTAATTAAAATAAAATAAACAATTTTTTAGGATAAAAACTTATGTACACTAGAGGGCAGGAATTATTTGTATTTTCGGGTTCGGCACATCCTAAACTTGCAAAAGATATCGCTGAACAGCTTGGGATAACTCTTGGAAATATAAAAATTGAGCATTTCCCTGATGGGGAAATATTTGTACAATACCTCCAGAATATAAGAGGCGGAGATGTGTTTCTAATACAACCTACCTGCTACCCGCCAAATGAAACTCTCATGGAACTTCTGATAATGATAGATGCCGCTATGCGTGCTTCGGCAGGCAGGATTACAGCTGTTATCCCTTATTATGGTTACGCCAGGCAGGACAGAAAGGATAAACCAAGAGTAGCAATCACATCAAAGCTCGTTGCCAATGTGCTTATTGCCGCAGGAGTAAACAGAGTCCTTACAATGGACTTGCATGCTCAGCAAATAATGGGTTTCTTTGACATACCGGTAGATCACCTCTATGCTGCTCCCGTTCTCTATCCGCATCTTAAAAAAGCTTTAGGAGATAATGCTGTGGTCGTTGCACCTGATTCAGGAAGCGTAAAAATGGCTCATGCATATGCAAGTGCGCTTGGTGCAGGTCTTGCAGTAATTTCAAAAAGAAGGACAGATGCACTGACAGTGGAGTCTTCGCACCTTGTTGGAGAAGTAAAAGGAAGGACTTGTTTAATTATAGATGACCTGACCTCTACGGCAGGAACTTTGATTGCTGGAGCAAATCTGCTAAAGAAAGAAGGAGCAAACAGAATAATAGCTGCTACTTCTCATTGCCTGATGAATGATCTTGGAATTGAGAAACTTGAATCAAGTATAATAGAAGAGCTTTATTCTACTGATTCTGTCCCTGAAGTCGTAGGCAAATCCAGCAAGTTAAAAATCGTGAGTATTGCTCCGATAATGGCTGAAGCAATAAGAAGAATACATGCAGGAGGTTCGCTTTCTTCTCTTTTTAAAAGCAATGTTAAGTAAATGTTTTTATATAGTTATAAGTAAAATCTAAAAAGGATCACAAAATGGCTACAACAAGCAAAATAAATGTTGTTGAAAGAACGGTTCTTGGCTCAGCTTCATCACGCAGAGCAAGAAAAGCAGGAAATGTACCTGCCATAGTTTATGGTTTGCACAAAGAACCCAAACACTTTGAAATAAACGCAAAGGAACTTGATAAAGTACTAAGCAAAGATGTAAGCATTATTTCTTTAGTCTCATCTAATGGCGCCGAAATTAATGCCCTTATCAAAGATGTTCAGTACAATTATCTGGCTGCCCAAACCACCCATGTTGATTTCCTTGAAATTGATATGAATAAGGAAATTGTCGCTTCCATAGCTGTCTATCCTCATGGTCATTCAATCGGTCTTCTTCAAGGTGGAGTGCTTGACCAGTATGTACACGAAATCCAAGTATCCTGTCTACCTGCGGATCTTCCGGTTTCTATTACCGCTGATGTGTCAGCACTTGAACTTAATGCCTCTTTGCAGTTAAAAGATGTTAAGCTTCCAGCCAATGTAAAGGCTGTAGGAGATGAGGATCAGGTCATATTCCATGTCGGCTTGCCGAAAGTCAAAGTCGAAACCGAAAAGTCAACTGAAGCTGCAGCAGCTGAAGGCGCTGAAGGGGAAAAGAAAGCTGAAGGTGCTGAAGGTGAAAAGAAAGCTGAAGGCGCTGAAGCAAAAGCTGCTCCTGGAAAAACAGCAGCTCCTGCTAAAGACAAGAAAGAATAAATTGTTATCAGGAAAATATAGCTTTAAAAGAGGCAATTTTTTGCCTCTTTTTTTTCAGATTAAATTTAAACAGTTATGGCAGCAATATCCAAAAACAGTATAAAAGCCGTAATTGGTTTAGGGAATCCTGGCAAACAATATGAAGATACGCGACACAATATAGGGTTTAAAGTAGTTGATCACTTTTTATCAACGCTGAAAGGAGAAATAAAAATATACGAAAAATTCTCAGGATTATATTGTTTTAAAAATATAGGCGGAGAAAAAATTCATTTTTTGAAACCCTTGACATACATGAACCTGAGCGGAATAGCTGTTAAAAAACTTGTAGCCTCCGAACTTCTAAAGCCTCAGGAAATTATAGTAATACACGACGATATGGACTTTGAGCTTGGTACAGTTAGACTCAAAATTGCCGGAGGAAGCGCAGGACATAATGGTATAGAATCAGTTATTGAATCGATTCAATCAAATGATTTTATACGACTGAGAGTAGGAATTGGAAGAACTCAAAATGACATGAAAGAACATGTTCTTGATAAATTTAATCAAGATGAACTCGATATTTTAAAAGAAGCAGTCAAATTATCAATAGACGCAATCAGATTAACTCTCGCAAGAGATATTCATGCATCTATGAATATTATTAATGCGATAAAAATAAATAACAACAAAACAGGAGTACAAAATTGAAAAAGTACGAAACCGTATTCATCCTGGATGAAAGAAAAATTCAGGACGAAGGAAAATCATTTACAGAGGAATTCTCCTCAGTGATTTCCGGGGCCGGTGGAGAAATGGTTAGCGTAACTCCCCTGGGCCGCAAACAGTTTGCAAGAGAAATCAAAAAGCGCAAAGCCGGAGTTTATTATGACTTCGTTTTCAGCGTAAATGAAGATTTAGCAAAGGGCTTAAATGAAAAATACAAGCTTGATGAGCGTATTCTCCGCATGCAGGTATTTGTTTATGACAGACCTGAAAATCAGATAAAGGCAAGTGAAGTTATTTTACAAAAAGAAACGACAATCTAACTGACACTCGAATTTTAAGGGGAATATTATATGGCATCATTTAATAAAGTAATCCTGATGGGGAATCTTACCAGAGACCCTAGAGCGGGCTCTAACCCTAACGGTTCAGCAGTTTGTGATTTTTCTATAGCTATTAACCGCAGATATTCTGTAAACGGACAGGAAAAAGAAGAAGTCTGCTTTGTTGATATTGTCACATGGGGAAAACAGGCTGACTCTTGCGGAAAATATTTACAGAAAGGTTCTTCCGTGTTAGTTGAAGGAAGATTGAAATCTGAATCATGGAATGACAAGGAAGGAAATAAACGCTCCAGACTTGTAGTTACCGCGGAAAGAATACAATTCCTTAACTTCAATAGATCGCAAGAAGACAAACGCAGTCAAAATCCTCCTGACAGCTATGATGCTCAGGACGACTATTCAACTCAGGAAGCATCCAGACAGAATTTCAAGCAAGCAGCTCCTCAAAAGCAACAATCAAAACAGCATCCTATGCCTGTTCCGCCTCAGGATATATTTGTTGACAATGCCGAACATGAAGATGATATCCCATTTTGAGTAAAACTAAAAACTTTTGGAGAATATTGAATTATGGATAGAAATAAAAATAAAAGACCAGTCAGACGGCCTATTAGAAGAGATTTTAGGCCAAGAATCTGCAGATTTTGCGAAAACAAAGTTAATTATATAGACTTTCTAGAACCTGACCTCCTCGCAAAATTTCAAACGGAAAATGGAAAGATTCTTCCGAGTCGCGTTACCGGCACATGCAAACTTCATCAGAAGATGCTCTGCAAGGCAATCAAGAGAGCAAGAATTCTTGCCCTGTCACTGTAAGATTAATTTCATTAACTGAAGAGAAATCATCATGAAAGAAAAATATATCCTTTTAGAAGATATTGAAAATCTTGGCAATGCCGGAGATGTAGTTTCAGTGCTCCCTGGTTATGCAAGAAACTTTCTCGTTCCAAAAAAACTGGCACTTAAAGCCTCAAAAGGAGCTTTGAGACAGTTTGAAGCCCGCAGAGAAAAAATTGAAACAAAGAGAAAAACAGAAATTGAAAAGCTGCAGCAGATTGCTACAAAAATTTCTGAATTAAAGATAAACATTCCTATGAATGTAGGCGAAGACAATAAACTTTACGGTTCAGTTACTTCCTATACTGTAGCTCAAGCTATATCTGATCTTGGAATTACAATAGACCACAATAAACTCATCCTTCCTGATACTATCAAGGAACTGGGTTCATATGAAGTAAAGATTAAACTTCACCCTGAAGTAATCGCCACAGTTAATATAGCTGTTGTAAAGGCATAACAACATAATGTCACAGGAACGGAAAAATGATTTTTTTCTGCCTGGTGATCAGCCCCCACCTCATGACCTGAATACTGAGAAGGCTGTTCTGGGGGCAATTCTTTCTGATGAGGAATCTCGAAATATAGTTTTTGAGAAATTTCCTTATTCAGATAAAAGTAATATCTCTTATTTTTTCTTCCCGGCTCACCAAAGAATATTCAGAGCTATTCATTCGCTCTATAATGAAAAAGGGAAATATATCGATATTCTCTCCGTAAGTTCCTCCCTTAAAAAAGAAGGGATCCTTGAGACTATAGGCGGGCATGAATACCTTATTGAACTTCAAAGTAATATCATCACCACAGCCAATATCGAGAACTGGTGCGAAGTACTTAAAAATTTAGCGGCTCTCCGCAAAATGATCTCTGTTTGTGCCAATGCAATAAATAAATGCTATAGCGCACAAATTGACGGGGTCGAAGATCTATTGGGAGAGCTTGAAAGTTCAATTTTCGAAGTTAGAAATGAAAAATCTAAAAGTTCGGCCACGAAAGTCTCAGAACATCTAGTTGATGCAGTTAAATATCTGGAAAACCTCAGCAGTAGAAAAATAGAAGCAACCGGTATTTCCACAGGTTTTCATACACTTGATAATATAATCGTAGGCCTTAAAAACCAGGAAATGGTTGTTATAGCCGCAAGACCTTCAATAGGTAAAACATCGCTCGCTCTAAATATCGCTTCTCATATAGCTTTAAGAAAAAAGAAAAGCGTAGCTTTTTTCAGCCTTGAAATGTCAGCTGAACAGTTAACAAGAAGAATGCTCTGCAGCATAGCTGAAATTTCTGAGAAAGATTTTTACGACAAAAGATTTGACCAAAATGAATTCACTTCAAAATGGTCCAGGATTACAGGAGCAGCAAGCGAACTTGGAGGAGCTCCTTTTTTTATTGACCCTACTCCTGCATTAGATATAAATGAACTCAAAGCCAGAGCTTTAAGACTCAAAGCAAATCATAATATAGACATTATTTTTGTGGACTACTTGCAGCTTATGCAAGCTCAAATCAGCAGATCTGACAACAGGCAGGTAGAGGTTTCCAAAATATCCGTTGGGATAAAAGCTATCGCGAAAGAACTCAATGTCCCCGTCATAGTACTAGCTCAGCTTAATCGTCAGGCGGAAACTCAGGATAAACCCAAACTAAGTCACTTGAGAGAATCAGGCGCAATTGAGCAGGATGCTGATATAGTCATGTTTCTTCACAGAGACAGAGACCCTCAAAAGGATAATACTATAGAATGCGTTGAAGCTGAATTAATTGTAGAAAAAAACAGAAATGGCCAGACAGGGATAGCTCAGTTGCAATTTTTCCCCAAAATAATGACATTCCGCAGTCTTTCCAAACATATAGAATAAATTTAATTTTTTTTTATAAAATAGAGACATTTTTTTTCTTGTTTTGATATAATGAAAGCCAGTGATTGACTTTCATTGTATTAACTTCAAGCTACGGAAGTGTTCTCTTGAGAAGAAAATTCTGTTTTCTTGCGTGCTTATTTTCCCTTAGTTCTGCTTTGTTTTGTGCTCAGGTTGGAAATATAATTTTTAATCAGATCGGAACTCTCAAAGTACCTAAAGATTTAATCGACTACAATATTCACTTAAAAAGCGGAGAAGAGTTTTCCCAGGATAAACTAAACGACGACATTAAGGCTCTTTATGATACTGGATATTTTTCAGATGTTGAGGCAAAAACAGCTACTACGGCTGATGGAAAAATTAATATAGATTTTACTCTTACCAATGTTCCCAGAATTAAAGATATTCTCATAAAAGGCAATGATAAATTCACCACAGAAAAAATAATGGAGGCAGTCAGACTTCATAACTCTGAGCCGCTCGTTCAAAAACAACTCCAGGAAAGTATTGCCAATATTAAAACTCTTTATAGTGACAATGGCTATTATGAAGCAAATGTCTTTCCATCAATGATAAATGAACCTGGCGGAGATGTAGTTGTCACTTTCAATATTCAGGAAAACCAAAGAATTAAAGTTGATAATGTATATTTTACAGGCAACACGGTTTTCTCGAGCTGGACCCTCAAAGATGAAGTTCAGACTTCGCATTCTTATTTGAACTGGGTACTTGATTGGGGGTTATACGATGAAGCTGTAGCCAAACAGGATGAGATGAGACTCAGAAATTTATATTGGACAAAAGGGTATCTTGATTTTAAAACTACTTTGGAAGTAAAAAAAGTAGAAGATGATCCTGATTATGTAAATGTTACTTTCAATATCACTGAAGGCGAACCTTATAAAGTAGGAAAAATAAAGGTAATAGGCAATACCGTCTTTTCTGAAGAGGAAATCATGACTCTAATGAGAATTACTACTGGTGAAGTCTATAATTATCAGTTGGAAGAAGCTTCAATTGAAGCTATAAAAACCAAATTCGACAAGCTTGGATACTGCGACATAATCTGCAAAGCAGATATAGCCCCTGATTTCAATACTCATATAGTTGATATTATATTCCAAATAACTGAAGGCCAGCCATACGATATTAGAAACATTAATATTTCCGGAAATAAAATCACCAAGGATTATGTAATCAGAAGAGAGCTGCCCATTCAGCCTGGAGATCCAGTAAATAACAGGCTTATTGATACAGGTAAATCCAGATTAATGGCTATGAATTATTTCAGTAAAGTTGAAACTTTTACAACTAGCACTCCGGTACCTGGAGAAAAAGATGTAAACTATGAAGTCGAAGAAAAATCAACGGCAAAAGCTTCAATCGGTGGCGGATTTTCTACTGACGGAGGCGTAGTAGGAAGACTCTCTCTTACTGAATCAAATTTTGATATTACAGATCCCAGCACTTATTTTAGAGGCGGAGGCCAGAGGATGGCATTACTCGCACAAATAGGTAATGAAATGTCAAATGTGTCTTTGGATTTTTCTGAGCCATGGCTTTTTGGAATACCTCTGAGATTAGATGCAAGCGGATTCTGGAGCCTTAGAGTTTTTCCTAACTGGAATGAAATGCACTTGGGAACACAATGGGGGCTTACTAAACAAGTAGGCAACTTTAACAGCGTCGGATTAAGTTATATTTTAGACTTTGTAGAAGTCACAAAATTTAATAGCAATTATCCTCAGTGGTTTCAAGACCAATACGGAGGCTGGTCCAGGAAAGGCGCTTTTACATTAACGGCTGAAAGAGATACCAGAGATGATTTATTTAATCCGAGTTCCGGCTATTATCTTTCAGGTAAAGGCTTATTTAATTCGGTTGCTTTTGGCAGCGATTCAAACTACTATGGCCTTGAAGCTACAGGTCATGGATACTGGAGTTTCTTTGAAAAATTCCTTATATTGCATGTAGGAACTAAAATTGCGACGACTGGAGGGCTAAGCAGTAATAACGATGTGCCTATTTATCAGAAATATTTCCTTGGCGGTCAGAATTCCCTGAGAGGCTTCGAATTTATGTCTGTATCTCCTATGGTAGCTCCAAGCATGCCAGGCGGCGGTCTTTCAATGTGGACCGGTACCATTGAAATAGAACATCCAATATACAGAATGGATGCTTTTACACTTAAAGGCTATCCTTTTGTGGATGTAGGTAATGCCTGGACCAATGCATGGGAATATGGTTTTAATATGAATGTAGGCCTAGGTTACGGCTTGAAAGTTACTGTACCTGCGATAACATCTGTACCTTTAAGGTTTGATTTAGGTATACCAGTTAGCAGGACAGACAGCTCATATGCCACAAGCCCTCAATTCTATTTTGATGTTGGTGCAGATTATTAAAGAATGATAAAGTGAAAATACTCAACTTATATGTGACAAGAAATTTGATGGCTATTCTAATAGCAGCCATTATAGTGCTGACTATTGGAATGCTTGGAGGTAACCTTCTGCAACTGATGGGGCTTATTTCCAGAGGAGTGCCTGTAAGCACAGCCATGATGGCTCTTCTTTATATGCTTCCTATGATATTTTCATTTACTGTTCCTATGGCAATACTTGTATCAGTTCTCCTTATGTTTGGAAAAATGTCTGCTGACAATGAAATAACGGCCATGAGAGCCTGTGGCATTTCTATTTTTCAAATTATCTCCCCTTTGATAATTTTATCTTTTATCCTGGCAATTATTTGTTTAATGCTGCAAACTTTCTGGTCTCCTTATTATTGGAGAAAAGGAGATGTCTTAACCAGGTACATTGGTCTTAATAATCCTGAAGCGTTAATACAGCCCGGGCAACCATGCAATTTTGATGACATGGTCATTTATGTCAAATCGAAGGATAATAAGGGGCACATCAAAGATGTGCAAATATTTACTTTTGACAAATCAAAACAGAATATTGTTCAGGATATAACTGCCACAAGCGGAATGTTGAGCTCCAATAAAGATTTGGGATATTTATACCTTACGCTTTATAACTATAACATCATAAATTATGAAATAAATTCTACTGAAGACCGATTATACGGAAAAGAATTTATTCTGACAATTAATGTCTCCAAAGAAATAAATGATGAACCTTTGCAAAATCGAATCAGATTTATGACCTTTACCGATCTTATGGGAAAAATATCTCTTTATAAAAAACTTGGTTTCCCTACAACAGAAATGGAGACACAATTAAATCTCATGTTTGCCATGGGGCTGGCTCCTATTGCATTTCTTCTTATAGGATTTCCATTGGCCATAAGAACTTCAAGGAGAGAAACCTCTATCGGACTTTTTATAAGCGTAATGCTGGCTGGATTTTTCTTCTTTTTTATGATTATCTGCAATACGCTTAATGAGAAACCTGAATTTTATCCTCAATATTTGCTTTGGATTCCCAATATCCTCTATCAGTTAGGCGGCATATATATTCTTTACAGGATAACAAAGAGATAAGTAATGGATGCATTTCTTTCAACGACTCTGGTTATGTTTTTTATTATGGATCCGCTGGGAAACATACCAATTTTTCTGTCGGCTCTTAAAAGTGTAAAACCGGATCGCCGGAAAAAAGTACTTACAAGAGAGCTGTTTATTTCTTTAATCGTTATCCTCCTTTTTTTCTTTATAGGCAAATATATTATGTCATTAATGCACTTTACCCAGGAGTCTATATCTATAAGCGGAGGATTGATTCTTCTTATTATAGCATTAAAAATGATTTTTCCTCAGAGTCACGATGAAGCTGAAAAGTACGAAGACGAACCTTTTATAGTTCCTTTAGCTATACCCCTTGTTGCCGGGCCTTCTGCTTTTGCTGTTATCATACTCCTTCCCCAAGTTCCCCTTAAGACAATGTTTCTAAATTTGGGAGCAATATTAACAGCCTGGCTCGTAACAGCCGTAATTCTTACCTTTTCTACTTCACTTTACAAAATACTAAAGGAAAAAGGCGTAAGAGCTGTCGAAAGACTCATGGGCATGTTACTTGTAATTATGGCAACTCAAATGCTTATTAATGGAATAAGAACCATTATCTCTTCTTCTAAATAGCCATCACATTATATAACCTTCTTACTCTTGAAAGGTGAATTCTCGATGTAAACGGCACCAACATATAAATTTTCGTCTTTATTATAATAAACTTTCTCTCTTGCTTTCAATGGATAATCAACCTTCAACTTATAATAGATCTCAGAATATTCTCCATCTTTGATTCTTGTTAAATCATGTGTCTGCCTTCCAGGTTCTTCTATAATCAAGGAATGATAAAATTTAACCCGACTTTGTTTTTTAGACCTCTCTGAAAAAATATTTCATATAGTATTGCTCGGCAATAATATCAGGAATCTTGATCTGGGGGACAAAAGGATGACACATGCAATCATGTTTCGCCGATTCTCTCATATCTTAATACCAGATTGGTACCAGGGTATCTTGTTTCTGTTTCGTTAAGGGTTTTCAAGAGC